>Ga0228711_1006077_pt1 | contig 18135 bp, 11 predicted proteins | sample MedpolnodulmetaG_2_FD_177996 | JGI IMG/M metagenome (GOLD analysis project Ga0228711, IMG submission 177996) | Root nodule microbial communities from Medicago polymorpha collected in Santa Monica, California, United States - brown nodules | ecosystem: Host-associated > Plants > Roots > Nodule...
TTCCGGAAACCCTTATTTTGATAGGTTTGTCGCTTGCAACCCTATTTTCACAAGTTTGTCGCTTGCGAACTTGTTCTTTTCTATCTAGGTTTAGCGCTTGCTAACCTTACGCTTCCGTACTGCGTCACATATACATAAAAGACTAACCTGAAAAACTACTCCAAGATCCATGTCCAACAACACGCTCAGCCATGTAAATTATTGTCTAAAATCATAAAAGCAAAAGCAACCATATAAGTTTATAGATTCTATAGTTGTCCAATAATTATCAGAAATGATAAATCAAACACACACACACCTGCTTTGGCTGGCCATTTTCACATCTCTATTATGTATTAGGAAATGTAATGAGAAAATAGATATAGACCTGATTAGCTGTCTGTGTCTCATCTTTATGCCTGAAAAATTCTGAGTTGGGATTCATTGGCCAACCTAGCTTAAAACGTTTGTCAGACCTGGAAAAAGGACAGATTTTAGCTTATTGGTATCCAAAGAACCTAAAAACAGTTTCTTGCAATACTTTGAGTATTTTATTATATGATATATTCTTTTTCTTTAATGCATTTCCACTCATATAATGCCATAACTTGCATTGCATGCTCAACATAGCACTGCAACAGAAAATGTTGTCTTCAACAGGTATTCATCATGCAAAAATCAATACCTGAAATAAGTTCTTTTTGGCACCATCAGATGATACACGACACCATTGAATTGAACAATTTGAAAGGTCTGGAGCATTATCAGAGCAAGGTTGAATTTGCAAATAAGAGCCTAAGGTTTCATTCCCTTCAGGTTCATATAAATGTGGAACATTTTCCTCTCCTTTCTTTGTCCTTGTTAGCTGAAAAGCATCATGAAGGATAAATGGCTATCAGTCAAAGAAGCTTAAGATGAAAGACAGTCATGTAACTACTCCACTTAATCGGAGAAATTTATCATTCACTTAAGACAATAAAAAGTAGTATAACATTTGCTCAAACTCTAATCTATATTATTAAAAATATCAAGTAACTCACCATGGAATTCTCCATCTCACCGTTCAAGACATTGCTCAAAGATCCCATAAATATATTTTAACATCACACTGCCTCAATGATAGGAATATGGACTGCTCTTCATTTCTTAATTGATTTAAAATTGGATTTTGAGGAATGAGGAGGGGAGATTTAATTATACATCTCACATTTGAGATGAAAATGTACAAACATGAACGCATGCACCCTATATTTGGAAGCCTTTAAAAACTAAGTACCGAATAGCAATGGACAAATACAATGTTTAGCAGAAAATAACTGTGATTGGATAACAGGAAGATAGCCAATACAACTTACCAACTCGAACAGACCTTCCTAGCCTTTTATTAAGAGCAGCTAGCTACACATATACATATACTATATGATTAACTTAGCATTAATTGGAAGAAGAGGTTGCAGAAGGGTGCTGCAGTGGCCATTCATTGGAATACACCAAAACTTTCCTCATAAAAATCACGTTTTAGCTTATAATCATGTTAAGAATTATAACCTTAACCACACACACTATAACTTTCAAATATTCAAATGCACATCATGGTAGAGATAAAAACTGTCATCATATAAATCATAAAAGCACACGTGCAGAAAGTAAACATAATTGAAATATAGTAGGTCTTTCCACATAACTATGTATAACACTATATATTAGCTCATAAACTAATCTTTACTCATGAGAATTTTATACTGTGATGTAATTACCTATTAACTATAGATAGGCAATGAAATTAATAGCTTGTGCTCCTATCCCTTTCCACCCTTTTCTTCACACCACATCCTTCACCTGAACACTTGTAGTTCCTGCATGTATATGTGCACATCTTTAATTCTTTGAAACTAATTACACAAAATTTTCAGGCTAGCTCCTATAATAGTTTAAAGAAAAAGTATTTAATTAAATATTATGTTGTTGTTTCTTCATTTTATATTCAGTTTTTTTTTCATTGGCATGAGATTACACAGGCATACCTCCTTCTGAAGTCGAAGATAGTGTCTGGTCTTCTCTGCAAGTTGAGCCCTCAATGCTTGAAGTTCATGTTCCATATCAATGACCTACAAATCAATCAACAATCAATATATTCTTCAAAAAGGATTACGGAGACAAAACAAACCAATAAACACAAAATCACCAAACAACAAACCAAAAAACTTCAATTTTAGAGACATGAAACAACAAACCAAACAACACACCAAAATCACCAAACAACAAACCAAAACAAAATAATCAAACCCTTTCCAAATTGGCATTATTCGGACCAAACCGAGTATTTCTTCTCAGACAAAAAAAAACAAAAAATCTTTGTAAATACAACAAGACAAAAATAATTCTATCTCAGACTAAACCCATTATTTCTTCTCTCTCAAATTTTTTCACTTCTTTGTGGTTGCAATTTTCACTTATGATATACAAACCGCAATCACTAAACAACAACCCAACAAACACATGAATCAATATAAATTGAATTCAAATTTTAAAAATATTAATTGGCTAAACCATAAGGAATCTAGAAAAGGTCTTTGACATCATAAGCAATATCTCAAACCAGAAGCAATATCTCAGGATCAAACCTTCAAATAATAAGAACAGGAAAACATGCAACCTAAATGGATCGAAAAGGAAATCAAGAAAACACCAATTCTCTCAATTGATCAAAAAATAAATCAACTTGAAGATCAATAAAGTCTAAAGTGCTACAAATGGGTTTTCCGGCACGGCTGCATAGGTTTCCGGCGCGGCAGAGGTCAATTCCGGCGCACACAAACAAACAATTTAGTACCAACCAATACAATTTTTGAGCAATTATTTTAGGGGTGTAGAGCAATTCTCTCATGCGCTTACCCAAAATCAAAAACAAACATTACTCAACAAAACAACATAGGTCCTGTTTGGTTTGAGCTTATTTTGAGCTTATGAAAAATAGCTTATGTAAATAAATAAGCTTTTATTTTAATTTATAAGCTCTCACAAGCGAAAATCGTATCTTCATAAACTGTTTTTTCATAAACAACCTTAAAAACTTATAAATAATACATAAAAACTTATTTATTTGCATAAGCTGTTTTATATAAGCTCTAAAATAAGCTAATCCAAACGGGCCCATAGTACCAACCAAACACGATCCATAACAAATCAAATCAAACCCTTACACCACCACAAAAATTGGATCCAATCCAACAAACTCAACAAAAAAACATGTTTTTTTCCAACCAAAACACAACGTTGTACAAAAAATAACCTTCCTGAACCTCTTCACCAGCCATACGTTCACCAAACACCTGAGAGAATTTCCACTCCAGCGGAACCGGTCGACCTGCCGGAGCTGCTGCGACAACACCATCACCAAACAGAAACAAACTGGTGGAGACATGCAACAACAAACACAACAACAATCAAACCCTAACCCCACCACAAAAATTGGATCCAATCCAGCAAACTCAACAAAAAACATGTCTTTTTCTAACCAAAATAATATGCAATCAGACATGCATAGCAAGGATAAAACAAATAACACAAAAAACTGAACTGATCATGAGTTAGGGAAATATGAAGATAAAAATCAGGAATTGATGAAGATGACAACAAAAGAGAGGCGGAGTTCCTTGATTCTGAAACTACACCACTTCTTGAATCACCACTTCTTCAACTCGTCGACCGGAAAGTTGGTGGAGTTGAAGGACCGAAAAGTCTTTTAAAATCCCTTAGAATCATGATCCAATACACCCTCCTAATATCTAGGGACGTGGCAGGAACCAAATTTCTCACACTTATGAGATTACGAAAATGCCCCTAATGAGGGCAAAATTGGAAAACCATCAAAAAAAATTATAATTAGTTAGTAGAAATCATATTAGGTAATATTTTAGTCTCTGAGAGTGCGTTTGATTTGTTAAACAACATGTAGTGGACAAAATAGGACATCACAGCACAAGATAGAAACACATGACAAACTTTTATGGTATTGAATAATTTTTGGTCTTGTACAATTTTTGGTGGACAAAAAACTATTTTGTATTTTAGATAACTTACATGTGAGAAAAAAAGTTGTGTTGTGCTTTAGTGAGGGACAAAAATGTCTGCTTTTATCTTGTCCCTTACCTCATGTTTGTCCTATCCCATAAACAGTTTTACAAATCAAACATTGTACAACTGAAGTTATCATGTTATGTCCTTCACTTTTTAGCAAATCAAACACAATTTAAGAGTATAACGAGTGTTGTAACTCTTTAGCACAAGCCAACAAACACCCAATAAGGATAAATGTTATATAGAACTTTCTCTCTTCAATTTCTAAGAGACTCCACTTAATAAATTTAGTTTTAAAAAATTAGTGTTGCTGAAATTAATGTTATGGTGTTATGAGTGAGACTTGTTTATTAATTTATGATCAACTGAGATCTATCTATTATAATGCTCAAAAAAGAAAACTAAAAAACACGTGTGTTTACGTTATTTGTAGTACATCCGATTTCTCGTTATTTTCTTTTTGGGAATACTGCATGCAGTTTTTTTTTTCTATAGACAAAGTGGCAAACATCATTTAAATTCATACTAACAATTACGATGTATTGGATTCGAATCTGGGTAAATATATTAAATCTAACAATATCAACATTGTCAGTTGAGTTAAACCTTATGGACAAATGCAAATTATCATCACTGGAAAGTAAACTAAAACATTCAATGCGTAAAGAAATTTGGATTATTCCCTGTATTCACCTTTTTTCTTCCTTTTTTAACTGTAAAATGTATTTCATTTGATAATATAAGAGAAATATAACTAGTACTCGATCTATCAAATGGGAAGAAGTTTAAGAGGTACTCGATCCAACAAAACACAGAAACTAGCTCCTAAAAAAGAAGACAATAAAGAGGTTTCAAAAGCCATTCATAATACATACAAGGTGCTAATTTTTTCTAGCCAAAATCCACCCCCAGAAGGTGACTTTAATATCATTTATTAAGTCTTCTATAAATTGATCCTTTTTTATGCTTGCTATTTGAAGATGAGGAAGAGAAGTAATTGAGGAGTGAGACAGCAGTCCCAAGTAACACCACTCCCGTACCCACCCATTTCAAAATATGGTAACACATCGAATCAGAGAAATTGCACCTACAAAACAAGTGATCATCGTCCTCTAATGTCTGCGGACAACATACACAATCCGCGTCCCCGTCATCATCCTCTTTGATAAGTTCCCACAAGTTGGAAATCTTCCGAGGAGAAGTTGTCAAGCAAAAGTTTGGACCTTTGACGGTGCGAGACTATTTCAATTTGCTCACAGAATTTAGGAATTACTAAATACAGAACTATATGAATCCATTATGTTTTTCAAAAAGAATATTTCATTAAGTATCAAAGAATTAAAGCCAACGTACCAAATCAAAGTAGATCGATTTTTTTTATTCCCGAAGAATTGCATATTTTACCTGAATCTTCTTCCATAATTGTACGGAATAATAGTCTCGTTGGAATAAAACCCCTTCGAATGACCGCGTGTAAATTTTTGTCCAGTAAAAACTTTTTGTCAAGTGGCGCATATAAAGAATTCACTTGAAAATACACTGAATAAATTGCTACAAACTTCAACCCCTTCAATTTGGCTCCAAAGATCTTGAAATAATTGTTTTTTCCCTTGAAAAAAAAAATTCCCCGCCACTTCCAAGACCCATCCATCATGTACCCCATTTCCCAAATATAATAAGATCTTTGAAGCGACATACTCCCTCCTGTCCTATTTATAAGAGAAAGTTAGGTTAACAAAAATTAATGTACTTAGATTGAATTTTTAACTAGATAGATCAACTTTTGTTGACCCAAATTTCTATTATAAATGGGACCGGAGGAAATATTAAACAATATAAGAAATAGCTCTCTAAGTGGAGGTTCCTCCGTTCCCAATTTTGTTTTATTTTTCTCTTTGCAAACTCAAAGAGCCAATCATGCTCCACACCCTTAAGTCCCAACCTTACCCTATCAAGTAAGTTAAGCTCGTATTAGAGAATGTTATTTAAATATTTAAGCATATGTAAAAATAAAATTTAATAGGGATGAAAAATTTGTTTAATCCAAAAAGATGACTAGTATTTGAGGAAGAAGGAAGGCATAATGGAGCAGAGCAGTTGTGGGCGTTGTCGGGTTTGAGTAACGAGTGAAGCGACTTTATCTCTCTCTCTCTCACTCTCCAATTTCATTTCTCACGCCTTTCACTTTCAATTTCAATTGAACCTTTTTCTTTCTTCAAAATTTAGGGTTTCCAATTTCAAATTAGGGTTTTCATGTTCTACGAATCCCAAGTTTTAATGTCTTATAAATGGATATTTTCTCTAACTTCTCCCAACCTTTCCTCTTCGCCGTTACTGTAACTGCCCTCTGTTTCTTCATCGCTCTCTTCTCTCTCTTTCGAACATTCTCCTCCAGAAGAAGATTAACGCCTTCAACAAAGCACTGCAACTGCGCCTCTTCCAATTCCAATTCCGACGCTGTTGTACCCTACTTGAACGGCGGTGTTTCTGAAATGACGGAGATCAGTCCGGCGCCGGTAGTGTTGGCTGATCGTCGCACTGGTTCTTCGATGATGGAGGAACTTGTTCCGGAGATTACGACCCACGCGCTTAGTTACTTGGATTATCCCAGTTTGTGTCGTCTTTCTATGACCAATTCTTTGATGCGTAAGGCCGCTAATGATGATAATGCCTGGAAAGCCCTCTATCACAAGGTAAATAATTCCTTTCTCGTTCAAAGCTACCATTTTTATACTGTTTTCAATTCCTAGGTTTAGAAATTAATCGACGACATTGAAATTATCATATTTGCTTTTGGTTTGAACAATTGCTGTTACAAAAACCCTAGGGGTTGGCCATGTGCTAACAATTCATGTGTTGGACCGGTCGGGTTTGCTCATGCTTCAATTGGGCCCCTTCTAGTGGACGGTGAGATAAAATTATTGCCACCATTGTTCTTAACAATTTCCCATTTGCCAATTACTACTTTTTATTGAAGAAATAAGTTTAGAAAAACTTTCTATGGAGGGGTGAAGTGCCTCCCAAGTGTGAGCAGTTAAGTCCCACATTGCTTATGGATGGGTAAAATGTTGAATATGTAAGAATGGTGACCAATATACATAATGTATTAAGGTTTTGGGTGGAGATGTGGTGTCTCCTTCTCTTGTAACATTGCCCTGTCGTTTATCCCGCGGACCTCTGGACTCCCCATTAAGTGTTATCAGAGCCCTGGTTCAACATGATGTGGGAGTGGAATCCTGGTGTTTGGGTCAAGTATAGGAGGTGGGAACTCACACTGTCTTGTTCCATGTTCAAATTACCATTGACCTTAAAATAGCGGTTTAGGTTTAAAAGGAGTGAGTTTGTTTGACGTTGCTTTGCTGTTCCTTTCCTTAGATAATGCTGTAAATAGCTTAAAATGTCCACATAATTATGTTTCTTATCGTCCTTGGCCTACTAGTTACGCTCTAGAATAAAGGCATAAAGCAAATTGACATGAACCTAAACATCTCCTACTTTGTCCTGTCTTACTGTGTATTTAGGTGGTTACTTAGGTTTAATTGTTTAGACGAGTTTTTCGATTCTCAATTTGCCCTGTATATCTTCTATAGTGATGTTTTTTTTTTTTTTTTTTTAAATCCTATTTTTAGGACTTCACATTGGAACAAGATAGCGTTAGACCAAGCAATGGGTGGAAGGCTTACTATGCTGCCACAAGAGCAATTGTGATTGTTAATACAGAATTCTTCAATATTTTAAGAGATAAGTCCATTTCGGCAATGAGTCGTTTTTGGCTTAACGCAGATTATGTGAAGTGTGTCCATGCCTCAGGAGAACTTTTTTCAGGGTATGGCTTTTTGTTTCATGAGTAATTGGTCTCTCTCTTATAAAATTATTTTCATATTTTTGGATGTGGGTCATGCATGATATACACTGATACTTGAAAGGAATGGTTTGATTGTTAGGTCCCACTTCCCAGTAATATTATATTGCAGAAGTTTTTGGATGGCCACTAAGGATAGTCAAAATCTGGATTGGTCCTGTTATTAAATTTAAATCAGAAACAAGAGGATTTTCTAATGTTATGCCTGTGCAAGTTTTCTTTCTTCACCAAAGATAATATTTAAGGATTTGGAAGGGATCTTATACCCTCCATTTCCCAAATAATTGTCGGTTTAGAACAATTAAAAATTCCATTTTTTATTGTTGTTTTGTGTTTTCAAGACACAATTAATTTACTTTTTTCAATTTACACCCAAATTAATAGTCAGTACAGTACTCCATATTCAATATACCGCATCATGTGTTTATACCAATGGTTAATAGGATAATTTTATAAAATTGTTATGCTCATTCATTCATCTATTGTTTTTTTTTTGTTGTGTGGAAAAACCTGAAACGACAATCCTTTAGAAAAGGTGGGAATGATTTGGTGCCTAGTAGACATCCACCTGACCTCCTCGCCTCTTTCTTTTCCTCACTCTATTTTGTTAAGGTGTAGGGTATTTCATAGTGCTGGTGACATCTCATCTATAGAGTATTAGCAATTTGAGCAGTTCAAAATTCTTTTTTTAGTATTTTCTAGCTTGAATATTTTGGCTGAACTAGTGAACTCTCAAGTACTAGTTTCAGGTCAATAAAACTGGGTTTTGGTTACTTAGGGACTTGATACTAAAGAGAGATACATGTAGTTTGAACATGATTGAATATATATTTTCATTATAAATAGTTTTGAGTTTATAGAGAAAGTTCTGGCAAGTTTGTGAAATTATAGATATTCTTTTACTTCATTTGAATTTATGCCATTTGGCGTAAACAAATATTGTTCAGTAACACTATAATCCATGTTACAGGTATAATGGAGTAATGCAGAGCTGGCAACTCGTATTCAACTGGGATCAAGGATTGAACTTTCAGGTTCGGGATGTACGTGCTCGGGTTTTGACCGACATGGCTTGGGTTACTATGAAAACATATGTTGACATGGATACAGGGCCGTTCAATGTGACCAATGTCTTCGAGTTCCATAATGGACGGTGGTACATGGTTCATCATCACAGTTCTGTGATGAATGGGGATGTGGAGCAACAAATTGTGCATGGATAATAATAAGAGATGATATATTATGTCTGATACTGGTGTTAGAAATGGGGTTTTATTTGCAGAAGCTCTGCTTGAAATTTTTCGTAATTGGAAGATCTTATTTATTTTGAAGTTTCGAATCTCATTTTTCTTTTCATACTGTATATAATACAAGAAGTTCCAATGTGGCCAGAAAAGTTATAACTAGAGTAAGTAGATAAAAGTAAATCTACAAAAGATGGATGGAAAAAATTATCCGTGGCATCAAGTCTTAACTTAAGGCGAGGCTTGTGAAAAACCAAGGCTGCAGCTGCGGGAGCAAATGCTCCAATTTTGTTGCGCATAGTTCCACCAGTAGCAGTGTAGACTTTTTTACCGAGTCAAATTTAAAACTTTGTGCTAACAAATGATGATTTTGTTGTAAAAAGCAGAAGTGATGGTCTGAGAAGTACTGTTTTGTACATACAAGCCTCCCTTCAATAGTGCAGACAATCTTATTGTCAGATTGCTCGAAAATCATGATTTAAGAATTATATTTGGTGGTGGGAATGATAATTTGTTAGGTGCAGTGTTTAAATTTTGGTCTTGTTCTACAAATAAATAATACACGCACACGGGCACCCTGCCCGAGTAAAAAGGGGCTAATAGAAATAAATCTAATATACTAATAAAGCGAGAAATATACGCAAATATTTTTATCGGTGTTGAACTTTGGGATATAAGTTGAAGTAAAAGTGTGGCTCACATTACTCGTCCCCTAGAGAGAGAGAGAATGACAACAGCTTTCTTCACAGTTCCAACACCTCAACATTATCATCACGTTCAATTGTACAAACCAAAAAAATCATGGCCAGCTACTAAGATACTTGTTCCTCCCACACTATGCTCTCCAACTTCACTCATTTCTTCTGCACCAGATGATGAACTTGCTGTTTCTGATCAATCAGAATTCTCCACCAAACAGAGGTACCATCCCATCCATTTTCCCCTTCATTAAAACTCTTTAGAGACAACATCTTATTTTGAGTAGTTGCTGAACAGTGGTTGTAAAGCATGTGGAAACGAAGAAATAGAGAAAGGATGCAATGGTGAGGGAAGGATGCAGGGTGGTATTGCAACAGTTCCTGGCTTTGGCTGGTGGCCTATAAAGGCATACAGGCCATGTCCTGGATTTTTGGCTTCTGGTGGTAGGTACAGACGACAGGGACAAAGCATGGACGAGGTTGTCTCCGGTAGTGGCAAGATTAAAACACCAACTGCAACTGACTCCAAGTCAAGGTATCTATTGTCTCTTTCTCATGTATATGGCTATCCATTCTACTATTTATAGATAAATCTCTGTCTTCAACTTATCATTCATGAAGCTGCATCGAGACTTTTAATGAGAAGGATTTACAAGGGGAGGCAACATAGCCCTATTTTTATTTTTGGTTTGCAAGGGGAGTAGATTGATTTTAACTAGCAAATTTACATTTAATATTCTTGTAGCTTGATTCTAAGTCTTTCTTAGGTCACCTCTACGTTCAATTAAAGGGCTATCCTCCATCTGAAAAGTTATTTTAACTTGGAAATTTCTATAACTCTTCTGACGAGATTTTATTAGTAGATGCTACTCTTACTTTCTCCAAATTACCTTAACTCTTGATCAGTTGATCTTATCTTTTTTGTATGACCAATCATTTAACACAGACAACATGCTTAGCTGTGAAGCCCTTATCTTACACACTTGTAGGCCTTTTATTATATAATAATTTCATAGGCATAAAGCACTATGAATTAGTGGAATCTATTTGAATTTCAAGCAATAGAAGAGTGTATTTTGTAAATATGGTGTTGGAGAGTGTGTTGTCGGCACTCCTCAAGCACTATTGGTCTTTATAATTGTGAAGTAGACTTTCCTTTCTAGCTTAAGAAACATCTTTCTATCTTAAATAACACCTAAAGTGTTCCAATATTTCATCTACAGAACTAGAACCATGAAATACATCTCACTTTATTTCTCAATTACTTTGTATGATAACTCTAAGATATCTAAATTGTGTGAATTGTTATATAGTATGATGGCCAATTTTTCTCCTCCAAACCAATGCTAGCTCACATCTTGATGAAAAAAATCTATGTTCTATTTATCACGATTTGCTACCCTCTTTAGCTTCTAATCAGTAAAATATATCATGGTGCCAAATTTTGCAGTAACAAAAAGGATGGTTCGAAGAAATTGAAGAGTTAAGTGTTTGCAAGGAATATACCAGCCACTGCTTCATTGAGGTGACATAAAACCCAGGGTTAAGGAAGAGGGGCAAAAACAAAATATGCTGTAAGGATTCTGGAAACGTATACGTCTTATCAATGCATTCGTAAAATAGGGCAATGCAATGTAATCATCTTATTGAAGTATTTAAATCTCAACAGCTTTCTTTTTCATTGATCACCAGTTCCTTGCCGTTAACTTCCAACATTACTTTCATGATACAAGAATTGTGTTAAAGACATATTTGTGTTACTATGCGTAGATGAATAATATTATATATATACCTAAACTCTTATATACTAATAAACACCGTAAAAATTAGTAACCAATTACAGTCTGTCTAATTCTGTTCTTTAACTCAAATAATACATGCCAGAGGAAGTCAACTTGTTCGGATATCAATAGCATTATTCTACTCAACAAATCTTGCATTTTCAAAGCTAAAACCTAGGGATAAAGAAAAACGTATATACATATGTAGCATAATGAGATAGACATGTAATGTGATCAACACTAAATAATGGTGAATTTTTGCTCATTTCTGAAGAAGCCTCTGCTTGATGGGGTCTTGTATAGGTAAATCGATGGGTTTAGAACTTTCTGATTGAGATGAATGAATGAGTGTTATATTTCTCGAAGTTGTATAGGTCGACGAATTTCTTGAAGTTCAAGTTCACTGAATATGTCTGCAGAATTTCTTGAAGTTCAAGTTCACTGAATATGTCTGCAGTATTATATTTCTCCAGTAAAAGCATCCTGATTGGTGAGAAAACACGAGTAAATAAGTAATTACCACCCTGAAATTGTAAATTTCGTCAATTACCCCCTCTGAAATTAACAAAACTTCAATTACCCCCTGAAATTGCACAACGTTAATCAATTTACCCCCTCCGTCAAATTTTTCTGTTAATGAACATGACGTTTTGCAAATACCCCCCTGAAGTTTTGCACTTATATGCAAAATGCCCCCCGAACTTGAAAATTTATATTTATTTTTTTGTGTAATGAGAACTATTGCTGTTCTTTTTTATTTACTTATTTTGGGAGAAATAGGATAGAAATGTAACATAGTGATTTCTTTGATGATTGATTTATTAAATTTAATCTGGAGAAGTGAATGAATGATACCATCTTAAAAATATGAACTAATTGGAGGTTTGGTCTTTTCTTTTTCACATTGCATGTTATATTAGAGGACAATGCATAGACCTTAAATCTTAGACTATGTGAACTATTTGGGAAATTGAAAGCCTTTATATTATTCTATGAAGTGTGAGTTATGCTCCAAGGTTCTTGGATTGTTTTAGTATCAAAATGAAAAAAAGGCTTTGTGTCATGTTTTATAGAGGAAAATTAGTTCACATCTAATTATGTACTAATCTTATTCTTGTCTTGTGAAGGTGGTGCACACTCCTTAATTGTGACTTTGTTTCTCCTTGTTGCTATTCATGGTAAGCCTAAGCCTGGTAAACTCAAAGTGATGAGTGTGAATTTTCTCAGGACTGTTGTAAAAATAACCATTATTGTCACTTTAAAAAATACACATTCTTTTCTTCCCCAAATTTTTTTTTTTAAAAAAAAAGCTATGGGAAAAGCAAACAGGTACAAGCCTATTTTGATATATATATGTATGTATGTATGTAGTTTTTCCAAACTCCAAAATTAATAGTTAGCTTTAATATTTAACTATTAATTATTTGCCTTTAAGAAAAAAATAATATAAATTTTTAAGTTTGGGGGACATTTTACACATAAGTGCAAAACTTTAGGGGGTATTTGCAAAACGTCATGTTCACTAACAGAAAAATTGGACGGATGAGGTAAATTGATTAACGTTGTGAAATTTCAGGGGGTAATTGAAGTTTTGTTAATTTCAGGGAGGTAATTGACGAAACTTACAATTTCAGGGAGTAATTGTCTGTTTACTCGAGAAAACACATATCCCTTGCATTTACCATAGTACAAAAATTGATCTCATGCACACAAGAGTAAGACTAATTAACAAATATTTGTTTCCTTGCTTGAACTTATGAGAATCAACTTTTCAGCACCTAAATATGATCGGTTTAGAAAAGCAAAGGTTGATCAACGGAATAAACCAATCTTTATAAATATAAACTCCTGCTTATGCATCAATGAACATGTTTTAGAGAACTTCCTTTTCCACCTCACGTTTCTTATAAACCTACTTCCAGACGGGAAAAAACATTGTTTTTGTCCGAAAATATATTTCTGAAGTGAGAAAAAAACAATATTTTTTTGGAAACATACTTTCAAAGTGACTTTGGGGTGAGAAACGAAGCTCCCTAAATTTTAACCAATGTCGAAGTTGTTAGGCCACATTGATATGACACTAAATGTTAACCACAGTTCATAAACTTGAAGTGTTGCATTCTCTTTAGGAACTCAACATTTACATTACTTGTAATACCTTGGCAACAAAAGTGTCTCTGCACCACTGTGCAATGCCATCAGGTGTTTCCGGAAGTTCCTCCATTTTGTGTCGCTTAACTTGAACCTTCACCTGAAAAAATGCAGAACATATATAGAGTTTGTTTATTTTAGGTTATTTTATGAAAAATTACTATAAATTTTTAAAAAGCATCTATCAGACAAAACTCAGTTTGTTTCTGATTGAGTTGTGGTTCATGATATTAATGGTTATCACAAAACCACAAACTAGATGGATTAGTCCAGCGGTCGAGATTGAGTTGGACCAGCAGCAGGGTTGTGGATAATCCAGATGGCAATAATTTCATTGCATAGAACAACCGTACAAGGAAAATAGTTGATTTTAAAGGAAAACAGAAACAACATTATTTATTTTCTCTAATTCAACTTGGGTCAGGATTTTCACTACCTTACTGTACAAGGAATGCCTTTAAATATTCTCAACATTGTAGGTGAAGGCTCGCTCTTTGAAACTATAAACGTGCAATTGTGGATGACTGGAATGAATGTCCATGTATGTGTTACAGCTGTGACAAAACCCTGCAGAAAGATTATCAGTCGTGAAAGATATTTATGAGCTAAAACAAAATCAGAATGTGTAATATGCAGTTAGTAAACACGTTAAGGAAGAAAGAATTAGAAATACTCACAGGAAGGTATTTCATTTCTTTCTTCATAATGGCTACAGTGCTACCAAGGCAACCCATACGCGGTCACACATGAAGCCATATGGTATGATATATATGTATTAAAAAATATAAAATAGAAAGCATAAGCCAAGAAATGGTAACGCATTAATAGTGTTTGCAATTGTGTATACACATAATGATTTAAAAGAACAACTGAAACCTTAATTTCAAAGATGTAATTTCATTAATTAAATTAGAACGTGAAATAATTTACCTGAGCCAAGACCCATCCAATAAGCTAATCAATATCACTCCTGTGGTTGCATATCAGAAGTACATTTTCTTTACCTAAATCTCTCTCAAATAAAAATGGAAAGTTGTGAGAGTGAGATCATGTAGCAAAAAGAAGATATATAAGAACTTAATAACAACAACCAAGTGACTGTCACTTTACCAGCTAATTCAAAAGCTTCTGAATCTGCGTATAGTTCAATCTGCAACACCAAGACCATAAAACTTATGCAACCGAGTGCACCATAAAGCCATTTGCAGTAGTGTTGTTAATTATGTATCACGAAAAATAGCCGTTTGTTCAAATCACGTTATTTTACAATATTTTGTACTAAATAGCAAATTGTGAAAGAATAGCAATTTATTGAAATTTTGCTATGTAACAACTAACAACGATATAGCCGATATTTAACAACACTGATTTATAGAGTATCTAAGTACTTTTTTCCCCCATAAATTACTCATGCAGCTATATATTATAGGTAAAATTGCATTTTTGGTCGTTTAACTTAATTTCATATAACGATTTTGTTCTTTATTTTTTTTAGGTCATTTTTGTCTTTTTGGTCCGTTTGCATATGAATTTTCATCAAATATAACATTCAAATGAAAACATAAGTGAGAGACCATAGAATTGAATACTAAAAGTTAGTACTTAAATGAAACCATATATTTGAATTTTGAAAGGTCATATACAAATTGATCAAAAGGATGAAACTGACATCAAAAAGATAAAGAACAAAATCGTTATCTAAAATTAAGTTAAGGAAGATGAGAGTAATTTTGTCCAAAAATAAATAAGATAATGAAACACACCTTAACGCCTGCCCACCAATCAACTAATCATATGAACTCCAACCATAATATTTCTGTTAGCACTTTGTTTAATTTTTTGTAATAATACCTTGATATTGGACGAAAAAGGACATAGACAACAACCTGCAAATTACTATAATTATACCTATATAATATTGGGTGAAATAATAACCAACTAAAGGTTTTTGTTTCCCTTTATGAATGGCAACCCAAAAAATAAATTAAAAATGTAAATCGTATATTAATTTAGTCTGATAATCAATGAACTGACTTTTACTACATTCGGAAAAAGAAAAGAAAAAAACGAACTAACTTTTACTACGGTTCGATTGTTTTGACATTGTTGATCATGATTTCATCTTGGTTTGAGCTGGTTATGGCTATTAACCATAACTTAGAGGTCTTGCCGGTTTGATATTCGGTTCAATTTTTAAAACATTGGTTTACACGACAAACTTCAATATATTATGACAAATGTGCCTTAAAAGGAATATGAATTACTCAACATGTTGCAAGAACAATTGCATGGCATCTCATGTCCGTACATGAAATCATAATATCAGTTTAACGGCATGCTGAGTAGTTATTACCAAGACCCGAATGTACAGAAGTATAAAATGAAAAACAAAATGCATGTGCGTGCATAAACCATTATATAAAGTAATGTAAATAATAATGAATGATTGTGGATTGAATCTTACCTGAATTACATTAACAATGAGGCCTGAAAGAATGAAAAGAGTGCCTAAAGAAAGAATAACAATTGTAGCTGGAAACGCCATGTCTTCCTTCCCTAACCAGCTAAACTTGAGATTTATATAATAAAGTAATAAAATTGAGAGTATTGAATAAAAGGAAGTTTTTTTTTTTCTGAGGGGATCGAATTAAAAAAAAATAAAAAATAAACGAGAGTGATTTGAGAGAAAGATTTTGATCATTGTGATCAAAGAATGGCAAAATGTTCCACGCCAGGGCTAAGAACTGGTTAAGCAGCGTTAAATGTAGAGGTGTCAACAGAGCCCTAAATTTTAAAACTCATTTAAAAAAGCCTCCATCAAGCCCACTAAATTAAAGCCCCTTAATTCAACAAACTTATTTGGGACCAAACCCACTATAAAATCTACTTATTTGTGGGCCTAAAAAAGACCTATATTAATTTATTTATTTTTTAAAAGTTTTTTTTGGGTGAAAAAAAAGTTTATTTTTGGGTAAAAATAAATTTTTTTGGGCAAAAAATAGTTTTTTTTGGCAACTTTTTTTTTTAGAAAAAAGTTTTTTTATGGGTTAAAAAAAAGTTTTTTTTTGGGTAAAAAAAATGTTTCTAGAAATTTTGGGGCTTGAGGCCTTTTAATTATTTTATTTGTGGGCTTGCATGAATGTGGATCTTTTAATCTTGTGAATTTTCAAGCTCCATTACTATATGGGCTGGGGCCAAAACTTCAAGGTCCCATGATATGGACACCTCTAATTAAATGTCACTGAAGAAGAAAAAAAAACTAGATATAAATAAATAAAAAATCACTCTTTGGAATTGCTAAGTAGAACTTAATTCTCATTGTAGAAGAATAAATAAGTAGAAATTTCCACTTACTTTATTACTTATTTTATTTGTCAAATAAGCTAACAACCATAATTTGAATTCAAAAAATAAGTGGACAACACACTTAAAAAAAAGAAGAGGAATTTCAGTTTCAACCTCTGACTATAGCAATGTCCTTGCAACATTATATTTGCACCACAAAATCTTTAATAATAGGATAGGATGTTCCACAATGAGGTCTACCTCTATTGCGATATGTCAGATTACTATACTCTTTGAGGACGACCATTTCTCATCCTAAACAACTCAACATTCTAGTTGTCTAGAACTCTAGAAGGTAGCAAAATGAGTTCATTATGGTGGTCATCGCCATGACCATCATTATTATGGTTGGCGTGACAGCGAGTTCAAGTAGAGCGAACAACCTCACAGACTTCCAACCGAATTGCAAAGAAGACGACCTCATTGTAGAACATTATCTCTCGTCATTAAGATTCATCTTGCACAGATAAAATACTAACAATATTTTTATGACTTTTTCACACTACTCAAAAATTGGTATACATCATAGTTTTAAAACTCGGACCATTTGGTCACTGGTCGAACCGCATGACTGAATCGGATGACTCGGATATATGATTCGGTTTATATAAAAAAAAAAAATTGTGTCAAATCAGACTGAAACGAATGACTTTGAACTAAAAAAAATAATTTTTTTACACTTAATAGAAGCACATTTTTATGACATAAATAAAAATAACTTGATAAATATCCCTTGAACTTAGCTGCATATATTTTTTAGGAAAAAACTTAGGTACAATTCCTTAGGTGTTTTTCGTATGGTTCTTAACTAAATTCACTCTGATCTCCTTAAATCCATAATTCTCTCAAAGTTTGTTATCTCCATAAAAATTGTATTTTTAGTTAAGAACCATACGAAAAGCACCTAAAGAATTGTACCTAAGTTTTGTCCTATTTTTTAAGAGATATAATACATATTCAAATAAATATTAAAAAACATTTCAATGTCAAGTAAA
>Ga0228711_1006079_pt1 | contig 18133 bp, 9 predicted proteins | sample MedpolnodulmetaG_2_FD_177996 | JGI IMG/M metagenome (GOLD analysis project Ga0228711, IMG submission 177996) | Root nodule microbial communities from Medicago polymorpha collected in Santa Monica, California, United States - brown nodules | ecosystem: Host-associated > Plants > Roots > Nodule...
GTGCAAAATCGCTCGTTTAAAACTATGGGGTGCAAAATCGCACAATTGGCAAAATATAGGGGGCAAAAGTGCAATTAAGCCTTTCAAAAAATACAAAAATATTTGCTTATTTCCTTGATCCAGGCTATGACCCTCTATTAATTTCGCAGTCTTAATACACAAAACATTCCTTCTTCAAATCTAGCCGTTGGAATTTGCGACTTCCTAATATCAACCTACTATCTTTAATATAAAAAATAAGTTTCCAGATGATGTGCAAGATTACTAAGAGAAAAAATATTTTTTTCCTTTTCTTAAAGAAAAAAAAACAAGAGCTTAATTTCTTTGGTGTCAGATTTTGTATTATGATTTGGTGTAACATTTTGTATTAGAATTTTTTATTAATATTAGGATAAATATATTTCTAATTTTTAATTTTTGACAGAATTTCAATTTTCGTATGGTCAATGTTCATATATGTATTAGTAAAAAAATTCATATATGTATATGAGTAAGAAAAATGATAATATATGTAAACAGTTCAATTAAAATTAAAATTTATTAGGAGTAGTACAAAATATGGTGTCAATGTAGGTATTTATTGACATGCCTTTCTAGTTCTAATTTTTAATACAAATTTCTTGCTTATTGCCTTGATCCATGCCCACTACAAAATTCTAATACACAACTTTCCTTCTTCAAATCTAGCCGTTGGGATTTCATAATAACAACCTAGTATCTACAATATAAATAATTCATCAGATTTTGTGAAAGATTACCAAGGCAAAAATATATAGAAGAAGAAATCTTTCTTTGGTTTTAGATTTTGTAATTGGATTTTTTATCTTTATATCAAGGATTTGATTTTAAGATCATGATTTATAGTAGGTGTGCTGCTTGCAAGAGTCAAAGAAGAAGGTGCCCTCCTGATTGCATTTTCTCTCCATATTTCCCTCCCAATGATCCTCAAAGATTTGCTTCTGTTCACCGAATCTATGGTGGTGGCAATGTTGGAAAAATGCTTCAGGTACTCTTAATAATATACTAAATATATCAATTTAATATTTAGTATTTTTTTTTTGTTGAAAGAATCAATATTTAGTATCTAGTATGTATTAGTATGTAATATTATATTATTGTGGAATTTATTTGTAATTTTGTGTCAATGTAAGAATCAATATTTGGTATCTAGATTTTATTAGTGTACTTTTTACTTATAAATTATTTTTTTAATGAAAATTTGTATATTTTAAAATAATCTTATTGTGGAATTTTAATGTTGTAGCAATTGCCTCACTATGTACGACACCAAGCTGCAAATTCTATGTATTTAGAAGCACAATGTAGGATTCAAGATCCTGTTTATGGATGTGTTGGGATTATCTCTAAACTATCTCAACAAATTCAAGATACAGAAGTTGAGTTGGCCAAAATCAAAACTCAGATTGCTTATCATAAACTCCATAATCAACATTTTGAAGCTGAATCAAACTTCAATGTCTTGCCACTACAAAGTAACAACATGGAGCAGATTCAATGGCCTAATCAAACTCCTAATTGGTTCAATTAGGACTTGCTGTCCATTAGATACAAAACAATAGCTTGATCTTAGTTTTGAGTATTATTCATATTCAAAAACTCAAGTTGATTTGGATATTTTATTTTTTGTTTGCTATGTTTGGGATTTTTCGAATAATGATTGAATTAGTTCAATTAATTGATATTTCTAGTGCTGAAGATGATTAATTTGTTCATTTGTTTCTTTATTCACAATTCTATTACATACATCATTCGATCACTATTGTATATGATCTATAATATAAATCATGAGCATTACTTATTCATTGAACCTTAAAGTATTGGGCGAATATATTTTCTCTTCGATAACTTTCTGTAAATTACTCATAACAACAACTTTTTACAAAGAATTATTTGGATATTGATGGATTCAAAATCTCTCAATGTACTCAAAACCAATAAATACACTAATGAAATCTCAACAAGATGATGAAAATTAAATTTAACGAACACATTATATTTTTATCATCATATATAATGGGTTAATACCTTCATGGTCCCCATAACTTATTCAAGAGGTTTGTGTTTGTATTTTAATTTTTCAGTGAAAAAAAGTTCGTATTTTAATTTTCTTTTGTGTCAAATCGGTACTCCAAGTACGTTAATTGAACCAAGTTGACTCTTGCTAGTTGCTATTAATATAATACTAACATCTTTAATTTTTTTAATGACACATCTTTTATCAATTTTTTTAATCATAATAACAAACTATTGCCAATTAATATTCATCAAATTCGAATAATCAAACCAAGAAAAACTAAACAATCTCATAAAAAATCCGAAATAAGATGAATCTGCAGGACTTGGTGTTGTAAAGATGAGGATTTAATAAATTTATAACGAGGTTAATTCTTTGAGTATATTAATCGCATCTCCTCAAAAAATACTTGAATTACACTGTTATTCCTTCTTATGTTAAAATATACACACCTCACTCACCCCTCTTATGCAAAACATATTTAAAAAAAATCACTCATCTCCCTTAAAAGAAACTTGATATACATCCTCTCACCTCTTATGTTAAAATCTACACTTTCTTCCTTTAATAACTTTTTGGTGTTGTCAGGTCCTTGAAATTTGGAGTGGTTAGATGATCACAACCATGGCGATGCCGGAATTATTTGTTCAAATAAAGAGAAGCGTAGAACTCAAACTAATACGCGATAAAATACGCGAATAAAGCATTTATACAAGAAATAGACGTCACGTCTCCAAAAGTTCTCCAAAAATATAACATGCATAAAAATTCAAACAACTATGCAACGGATATATAGCATACATCTCCAAGTATACATGTCATAAACTCCAAGTACATCAATAAATAAAATCTCCAAATCCCGACAAATGGGTAAAATCTCAACAACATAAACATATCCAAAATGAACATAATGACTGACTTCTTAGATCAGAGCCTAATCTAATACATCAAAACAGATAAACGACGAATCTCCCGCTATCCTCAAGCACTCACCAAGCAAGCAACAAAACTAATCCTGCATGTCGTCTACCCATTGATACAAACAGGTAAGCGGTCCACCACAGACCACTGGGGGTTAGCTTCACATCAAACTATGTTCAACAAAGAATATGCACTACTCACATATGTTCATAGTAGTTCAGGCATACAAGTAACCTAGACCAATTCCAATAAATCCCAAAATCTCACTAAGTTCGTCTCGTTTTCACAAAAACGACCATTTTGACATTTTCAAAACAAGACATCATATTTCAAGTATGTAAACATTCAATTCAATCCTAATCTATCATATCATCATGAATATAGGCCATTCACAAACTATCAAGTCATAATTCAAAGTTTCACCCAAGTTCATTTGTGAAAATCCTAAGTTTTCGTCTATTTCTTTTTTTTGTGAAGAAAAAAAAAACAAGGTTTCATGCTATTATGGCTATCCACCAAACTTAAATGCTTCCTCTAGGTTCATAAAAACAATAAACAAGTCATGTAATCACATTTGTTCATAAAAATTCCATTTTCCGATTATTTCCGAAAACTGAAATCATCTCAATTTCAAGCAAATCATGTTCCAGCAAAAATATCAATCAAAAAAGAAAAATAAAACATCATTTTCAACTCAAACAACTCAAGTGAAATCGCCAAAACATAGCTTATTTCACGTAATCACTTAAAACGACATTTTAGCTTAAAAACCTGTTTTCTCCGATTCAATTCCACCCAAAACATTTCTCAAGCCATCAACACATTCATATTGCCAAATCCATAAATGCATACTCAATTAATCACTCTCAGAACTTCATTAAACCCAATATTGATTTTGAGAAAGTTTCACGGTTCATATAGAAAGTTGTGCTGAAATTTCATAAAAATTCACTATGACCTATGTATAATAATTTGACCATAATTCAAGTTCTAAAAAGCATTTTGGAGTTAAACCAACGCCATTATAAATTTAACATCTATACCTACAACTTTCATTTTTACATCTAAGGTCAATTCTGCACTGATCAATACCAGATTTCATTTCAAATTCGGGGGCAGAGATGAAAAGTAAAAAAAAACGCAACTTAACTTATTCAAACTTCACATTCATTCAAAATTAACACAATCAACAACAACAACTCAACTTATCAACACCCAATCTATGAATTGAAATTATGAACAACACCCAATAACAATCATATCACATAATCATGAATTCATTCACAATTCAACAACAACAACATCACATTTCACCAATTTGAGCAAAAACAACAAAGTACCCATATGTATACAACTTAAGCATGTAAATTCAACATCAACAACTTAATTATCATCAAATTCACATACCCAAATATAGCATCAAAATAGAGCACGAAATTCATCACTTAAATTCACAACAATCATTTTTCACAATTAAGCACTTATGAATATAAGTAGAATAGAGATTATAACTTAAAGATTATGAATGAAATCTATCTCCCTTACCTCAAGTCTTCAAAAACCTAGATTATGCTTCACTTTAGCTCCAATCCCTTGAATCTCTACCCTCTTCTTGCTCTCCAAGTTCTTCTCTCCTCAAAACCCTTTTTCTTCTCTTCTAGCTCTTTCTCTCTACCTCTCTCAAAAGTTTTGTGAAAATGAATAAATGATTCTAAGTGACCTAATTTCCCCACTGGCTAAGGTTTAAATAGGCTCCTCACTATTCGTCTTAACCTTTTATGTCTTAATGGGCTCAAAACACTCATTAACCAATTCACAAAGTTTCTACCCTCTTAACGGATAAAAATAACGAATAGTTATTGGTTCTTAACTAATTACCCCACTTACTAGTAACTTAGTAAAAATAATTATTACTACCCAAAACACTTACTAAAACAATTTACACGGTGGAATTACTAATTTACCCTTGCTCACAAAATGATCAAAATACCCTTCTAACACGAAAACCCATCAAAATGCACCCAAAGACTAATAATCACACACAAGCATATATAAACACGCATAAAAACAATTAAAATAAATCTAACGAAAATCGGGTTGTTACAGTGATGAGTGTTAGGTGAGGGAGGTGGTGAGTGGTGGGGTGGGATACATATTTAATGAAGATTATTTCTTCGAATGTATGGGGGTTGAGGGGTTTTGAGAAGAGGATGGAGGTTGGACAATTGGTGGGTGATACGTGGTCATCTATTTTCTGAATTGAAAAACCAAGTTATCTTATATTGATGATCTGTTATGTTCTCATATTTAGGGCAGCTTGCCTCATGTCTATTCTTCATGTTCTTCAGTTGGTGCTCAGAAGGTCTGGTAACTATTTGGGATTGCCTTGAGGTTCAGGTGTTGTCGTCTTTTACTTTTGATCATATTCATTTGATTAATGGAAGCTTTGCGAAAACTAATGAGGAGTTTATTCTAGTTAATGTTTATGCTCCTTTTGATGTTGCGGCACAAAAGTTGTTATGGTATATCTTATCGGAGAGGTTGCAGAATTTTGTGGGAAAGATTTTTTGTGTGTGCGGTGATTTTATAGGATGTCTTATCAGAGAGGTTTATTATAACTTGAAAGCAACAAACATTTATATCTTTAGTTTTAATCCCAATCAAAATTTCATAAAAAAACATGGATAATAATTTTCAAACATTAACGCAATAAAAAAAGCAGAAAGACTAGCATGTGAGTTCCCGTCTTTTCGCTAATATATATAGTATCTAGGATTTTTTTTATGTGGGCTAACGGGCTTACCGCTGCCCATACGGGCTAGCCCAAATGGGTGTCGGGATTTTTAAGGCCGCGCTAAAAAGCCCTATAAAAATTCGGGCTCAATATTTAAGGCTCAAGCCCTACAATTAATCGGGCTTAATGAGTCGGTCTATACGGGTTAGCCCGTTTTGACAGCTCTAGTTGGGTTGCTCGGATTTCAATGACTTAATTCATATTAATTTTTTTGTTGATCTTCCTCTTTGTGGTTGTAGTTTTACGTGGTTTCGAGAAGATTGTTGTTCCATGAGTCTTCTCGACATCTTTTTGTTGTCTGATAGTTGGATTACCACTTGGCCTAATTGCATTTAGGTGGCTCAGATTCATAGTTTACCCGATCATTGCCCTATTGTCTTTATGTTGATGACAAGAATTGGGGTCCACGACCATACGTATGTTGGGGTATGATATTTCAGGGTATAATCAGTTCTTCTGTGATCAATGGATGTCTTTTTAGGTGGAGGGGTGGGTTGTATTTGTTATTAAGGAAAAGTTTAAGTTGATTAAATCGGCTCTGAAAAGTTGGCATCAGAATCACACTAAAAATTTGTCAGGAAGAATTTCATCTTTGCAGGAGCGTATTTCCTTGTTTGATTGCAAAGGGGGGAATGTGTTGCTATTTGAGACATAGGTGAAGGAGGAACATAATCTAACCACCAATTTATTTTCCTTATCTCAGATGAATTCTAGAATTAGTTGGTGGCAATCCCGGTGAAATTGGATTCGAGAAGTGAATGCTAACTCTAAATATTTTTCTGGAATCGTGTTAGTCGCCTATGTGGCAATAATATTTCTTCTATCATTATATAGGGTGCTCATGTGCATATAGACAATCTCCATTTTCGTTCATTGTCTCACAGGGAAGGGGCAGAGCTAATCAAACCTTTTAGTTTGGAAGAGGTGAAAGATGCAGCTCGAGATTGTGATAGTTATAAGTGTCCCTAACCATACATAGTTAATTTTGGATTCATTAAGGTTTTGGGGCTGATTTAAAGGATGATATTTATTTCAGAGTTTCACCGAAAGAGAAGATTAACGAAAAGTATAAACAACACTTTTATTTCTCTCATCCCTAAAATTGATAGCCCTCAGTGACTAAATGATTTTCGACCGATTTATTTAGTTGGTAGCTTGTATAAGGTGTTAGCTAAGTCATTAGCTAATAGATTGTGGAAGGTCATTGGGAGTGTGATTTCAGATTCTTAGTCAGCGTTTGTGAGAGGTAGACAAATTCTTGATGGTATCTTAGTTGTTAATGAAGTGGTTGATGAGGCTAAGACGCAAAAAAGGAGTTGTTATTATTTAAAGTGGATTTTGAAAAGGCATATGATTCTATTAATTGGAGATATTTGGATGATGTTATCAGCAAAAATGTTTTTTTGGCTCTTTGGAGGAAGTGGATGAAAGAATGTACAAGAACGACAATAATGTTGTTTTGGAGAATAGGAGTCCTACTGAAGAGTTTTTTTTTTTATGGAGATGGGGTTGAGACAAGGTGATCATCTCTCACCTTTTTTGTTCCTTTTGGCTGCTGAAGGATTTCGTGTCATGATGGAGACAACGGTCGAAAATAAAAAAAATAATATTCAAGCTATCAGGTTGGTAGTTATGAGCCTACAACTCTTTCTCATCTTCAATTTGCAGAAGATACGTTGGTTTTGGGAGAAAAGAGTTAGGTTAATGTGTGATCTATGTGTATTTTTCTTCATGTTTTGGAAGTTACGTTAGAGTTGAAGGTTAATTTTCATAAAATTATTCTGTTAGGTGTGAACATTAATGACTCTTGGTTGCAAGAGGCTAACTCGGTTATCAACTGCAGAGTGGGCGGCTTCCCTTCGTGTACTTGGGTCTCCCTATGGATGGTGATGCGCAGCACCTGAAGTTTTAGGATACTTTGCTCAATCGAATTAAGTCTAGACTGACATGGTGGAAAATAAGGAATATTTCTTTAGGTGGTTGTCTTGTTCTTCTTAAGTTTGTACTACCATCTCTTCCTATCTACACCCTTTCCTTATTCAAGGCTCCGCCAGGTATTATTTCTTCTAGAGAATCTCTTTAAATATATAATTTTTTTTAAGTGAGGATCATAGGAAAGTTTCTTGTATTGACTAGGAATCTATATATTTGAGTGGTGGAAGGAGTTCGTGCACATTAGTGATGGCGTGGGCTTAGAGGTGGGAGCGTGGTTTGAGGAGAATTTACATCGCGAGGTTGATAATGGGGAGAATCCATTTTTTAAAAATGGATAGGTGGTTAAGGGAATTGTTGTTACATGATAGGTTACGTAGGTTGTTTGACTTGTCTGAAACTAAATGTATAATGGATGCAGACATGTTTTTTTGGGTCTGTGGTAAGGGAGGTGAGGTGTGGAAATGGCAGTGCCGGTTGTTGGTGTGGGAGGAGTAGATGGTAGGGAAGTGTAGGGATTTACTTCACATTGTGTCTTTGCAGGTTAACATAGAGGATCAGTGGTTTTTGGGATTTGAGTTCGGCGGATGGGTATTCAGATCGAGGTGCCTACCGTTTTCTCACTAAATCACTAGTCAGGTTCCGCTTCATTACACCACGGTGCTGGATTTCATTTGGCATAAAGATGCTCCATTGAAGGTTTCTTTGTTTGCTTGGCGGCTTATTCGTAATAGATTTTCCACTAAGGATAATTTATTTCGACGTGGTATTATTCCTCTTGAATCTCAACTTTGTGTTTCTGGATGTGGTAATATAGAATCAGCAAAACATTTGTTTTTATATTGTCAGTTTTGTGGTTCTCTTTGACATCTTGTGCACATTTGGCTTGGTTTTTTTATTGGTTGAACATGATACCTCTAGGGATCATTTTATATAGTTTTGCAACTTCGCAGGTGCGTCTAAAGCACAACGCTCTATCATGCATCTCATTTGATTTTCTTGCGCTTGAGTAATATGGAATGAAAGGAATATCAGGATTTTCAAGATTAAGGAAAGATCTGCTCTTCAACATTTTGATAAGATTAAGCACCTTTTCTTTTGGTGGTTGAAAGCAAAATATGCTTATACTGCTTTTAGTTACTATAACTAGTGGCTTAGTTCTTTTGTTTGTTTGGGTATTGGTTAATTTCTTGTATTTCCTTCTTGTTTTGTTTAGTTTTGAACTATTGTTCTTTTAATTTTTGTGCTCTAATCTTGTACACCTTGTGCTAGGGGGAATACTTTTTGGTGGTAGTATAATTCATTTTGGTCTGTTTAAAAAAAATTATTTATAATAATCTAGCAAAAATAAAATGTAATTCACTCGGAAGAAAAATAATATTGTGAAGCCATTTTAATACAATCAAAATTCGAATGCATATTTTTCTTTATTGGTATTTTTATATTTTATATTAGAGTTTGATTTTATTGTGTTGTTTCTTTTCAGTAATTTTTCCATTGATATTTTTATATGATCACAATTTCATTAACATATAGTTTTAAACTCTATTATAATATTTGAAACAACAGAAAATAAAATTAAAATGTGTGAAAAAATACTAAATTCGATAAGATATAGTTATTTAAAAGAGTTTTATATTCTAAATTATAAAATTATAAAGAAATGAATTTATGTTTCTTAAATAGTCGTTCATATGAGTACATATCATAAAAATATTTATTTACATTAATTAAAGTGTAGTTCATAATTTGTACCAAAAAAGAAAGTGTAGTTCATAATTAATTATTAAGGAATGAGATTGTAATTCAAGCATCTTATAGGGGTTGAGAGTATAAATTTTACTTTTCAGGGGAGGAGAATGTATAATTTAACATGAAAGGAGATAATATTGTAATTCAAATTTCTCTTAAGGGAGGGAAGTGTAATTTACTCTAATTCTTTTCAGAGCATATCGTTTTTTTCCATGATAAGAAAATCTTATGACTAGTTGGCATAGATATTTGAGAGATTTCTGTTTTGGCGAAGATATTCTTTTTAACACTATTTTCTTTAATAACTTAGGAAGGCTCGGTCGAGGGTGGATGAGTTAAGGAAGGCATCCACCATGGGCGAGGTATGTGGAAATATGTGAGTTGTTGGATGAGTGTTATTCCACTGATTTATGATGTCACAACCCTTATCTTATACTATGCAATTATCTCTATTCCCATCATCTCTCATCTCTCGTTGTCTTTCTCTTTATGTGAGTACAACAAATCTGCTACAATTTTTCATCACCCTTCTCAAGTTCTCAACATGCTTTGTCCTAATTATATGAGGTTTTTTTAAAAAAAAAATAAGGGATGTGTTGAAACAAAAGTAATAAGTATTACAATCAAACTTTGAATCTACTTACACTACACCAAAAATAGTCATAGATAGCGCTTTTTTTCAGGTCATTTATAGCGCTTTAAAAGCACTATTGTAAATGGCGCTGGTAAAAGTAATATAGCGTTTTTTTCTGTATTAAGTGTTGTCTAAAGCAGGGTTTATATAGCGCTTTATATCAAAAAACGTTAGCAAAGGTTGTCCTTGGATAGCGCTTACATAAATAAAAGCTATCTAAAAGAGGTTTAAAATAACGCTTCTATCTTTATTAACTAATAAAAAATAGCGACTTTGTTTTAAAAGCGCTATGTAACAATAGGTTTAGATAGCACTTTATACAGAAAAAAAGCGCTATAAAAAGAATTTAATTTTTTTATTTCTTTTTTCGGTCAGAATTTTTTTATTTTTTACAGTTAGCGTTTTTTATTAATTTAAAGTAAAATATATATATATTTTCTAAGTGAAATATATATATTTTTGGCACATTATAATTGAGACTATTATTTATCAAATAAAACTTAAACATATCATAAAATGTATGTATATATAGCATAAAAGTCAGAAATGTATAGCCACTAATACGGTAACATGGATAGCTCTAAGTTACAACTAATTAGTTAACATAAAAATCAAAATCTTCTATGATAGCATGCAGTCTTCATCTATCTTCTTGGTCGTCTCAACATTTTTATCCAAAACAAGCAGGGAAATCATTATTCATTTTCAAATTTCGTTAACTCTCCTCCACCTGAATATATAGTAGAAAACACCATTAGGCAATAAGCAATAACACTGTATTATATTAGAGGAAAATTCAAAGTACTACTCATGAATATAAATTAAAGCAAGATTATAATGTTGATTAAAACCACTACCACTTCTAGCAAATATATTTAGAAACATGAAACTCACCTTATCATAAAAATATCATATAACTCTTAGGCTGATCATGAATTGACACCATTTTTCTTGAATTTCTATTAGTTTATCTTTTGAGTATGTTAAACACTTGAAACCATCAATGTACTGCATATATTATAACATAATAAATAACCATGTTATTTAATAAACTTAATTATATACAAATATTATGCTTTAATATAAAAATAACATACCAGCTTTGGAATCTCATTTAGTTTTGAAATGAGAATCTCTTTCATAAACCTCATGACAAAGTACCTGCAATCTATACCATTTTTTTGGCGAGGACACTACAAAAAATATAATAAGTAATTGTATCAATAAAATTATTTATATTCATACACAAATTTTGTAAGGTGGTTATGTTATATTATTAAACATGTACTCGGACTCATGATATGTTATTAAATTTATTCTTTGGGTAATTCATGTAGTCATTGGGAAATGGATCCAAATAATATATGATTTTCGATATGGGATCAATGAAAAATAACACTCAATGTCTATTACACAAATGTCTAAGTTAGAAAATCTTCTATAAATATTGGTAAAAAGTGAGGAAAAAAAACAAAGTTTCAAGGAAAATGGTACCCCAAACTTATATATATGAAATGGTAGAATAAATAACTTGTGCATATCTTATATTTCATAAATTCCTTAACCATGTTCTCTTTGACCAATTCTTGATCTGTTTCAATTAACACCAACGATATGTGAGAAGGAGAATTTCCTTGTGAAATAATTGTTGCCGCACAAATTTTTCATACAAGTACCTAGTATGAAAATACAATATTATATACTATTAAACGTTTCATTGATACAAATAAAATAATTTGTTCGGTCATTTTAAAGTTATTTTATGTAACTGATATATGCAGACAACATAGACACCTATTTTTGTATTTTGGAAAAACTCATAACAACAACCTAAGCAAGGACATATGATTCGACTGCGGTTTGTGGCGTGTTTCACGACAAACTTAACAAACACTTCTAGTCCATTTTCATATTCCTTTGACAATCGGTTGACAAAATTCAATTTTTATCCAGCGTTTTTTAAAATATAATTAAAAAGAATAAAAATGGTTTCGAATGGAGTAGGACAAGGGACCTGGAGTTGAACGGGAACATAATCTACCACTTGGCTGACTGGAATCACTTACTATATAGCGCTTTTCATAAAATTTGAACGCTATTGATTTTGAACTTACAATGGCGCTTTTAAAGCGCTATTTAAGGTATCGCTATAAATAGCGCTTCCAATAATGAGCGCCATATATGAATAATCCTGCATTTTTTTATATTTATTCTTTTTTAATGAACCTATGATGGATTTTTTCCAATAAATCGCTATATGGAATTAGCATCAAAGATAGCGCTTTTGGTAAAAAGTGCTATCTAAAACCTCCACGTTTTTATATATAATGCTTTAGTGTTAAAAGTGCTATTTAAGGGGCGCTATTTTTTCTATATTTTTTAGTAGTGTTAATTCAATAAAAGAGATGGATGAAGTAAATTATATGATATTCCACAATTCTAATCTAGTTATTTGAATCAATGGTATATATACAAAGTAAGTTTTTTTTATGTCACGTGTCACTTCCACGTTTATTCTCAATATTTTTTATTATTTTTTCTATTTTCTAAAACTAATATTTTATTTGGCATAAATATCTCAACAAACTTCATATTTTATTTGTTAATAATTGTGGCACTAATGATCATTATACAACCGTTCTATGTGGGATTTGGACAATGTCTCTTGAAGTAACAAAATCAGGCTCTTACCACTAAGCTGACAACTCATTCCTTCTCTTTTGATAAGACAAAAATATTTTCAATTTGACAACAAATTCCTAATCAAACAAAAATCATTAATTAAGAAATCTAGTTATATTTTATTTAATGATGAGAAGATTTTTATTTAAGTATATGATAATTGTATAATTTTAATAATTTAATAGCAGGTATAGATTATTGTGAGTCCGAGTACTTAAAAATGTTATTTTATTCTATATATGTTAATAAATTTACTAAATCCAGTTAAATTTATCTGTCCTGCATCCATTAATTCATTTATACTTAAAATATGCTTTCTAGCATACTATTCATGTGTATCAATGGATATATTCGTTTCGTACCAATATGTTGTGAATTATTTACGGATACTATACATTAATTCTAGACATCCTTAATTATATATCCCAAACAATGCCGGGTAAATACCTAGTTTAATTATAAAACAAAAATAGTTGCATTCCATATGTAACCTTCCAAAAGCTTCATACTCAACAAAGTATTGTAATTATTACTTATTCACAGAGTTTAATTGGCATGCCAAGGATCATGTTGTTTTGATCATGACATTGATGTCCAGAAGCAGACGAGTCATACCAAAGCTTTTATTAAACATCCAATATTTTACATCATCTTATCTTAATTGCTTATTATTTGATTCCTTGTTATCCATAACAGAACGTAGAAAACGATCTATTTTCGATTTCAGATTTCGTTATGTCTTGAATGAAAACCGAAATCTGCATAGGGGTTCTTCTTGTTGTTGTATCTCAACCAAAACTACAAAAAAATAAAAAATATTCGCTGCATCACGCAGCTTACCTCATGAGATTGAGTCGGGTCATGTGTGGGTCTTTTTGATCTATGAAGCATGACACTCCTTGGATTAGGCGTGTCCTGGTGTCCGACACGTATCGTGTCCGATACGTATTATGTCCGACACTGACGTCTATAATTACGCTGAATTATGTAATTTTTTTAAATTATTAGCAGTGTCGGCGTGTCCGTGTCGTGTCTAATATCCATGTCTATATTCGTGCTACATAGTGTTTGACCCAGTTAGAGAGAATTAAGCAAATAAGAAAAGCAACACACAAAAATTCAACCAACTCTGGTATGATTGTGCTATGCCCTTCTAAATCAATCTCAACCAAGATCTCTAAGATGAAAAAAAAAAAAATTGAAGAATCGGTCAAGAAGAAGATATTTATCAAAAAGAAACAATTGAAGAATGTTGTAGAAGCGGTGAGGAGACAGAAGAGACATAAACAGTTAAATGGAGAGAACACGATACAAAAATATACCTTGCAAACATCCCCTATGATTAAGGGAAATGTTAATGAGTATTTTCAGGATACTCTTTAAACACTTTAAATGGTAAGTTTTTAATAAAAAGTTGTGTAATAAATGCATTAGAAATTGTAATAGTTGACTTTTTAAAAGAATCTTATCTACTAAAGCTTGTTTGGTCAAGCTAACCCTAACCCTAAATTTAACATAGCAATTTCCCTCACATTCTAACGCATTTAATTCTAGGTTTGACCTCCTCACCCTTTTAACACACAATAAATTCATTTCATTTCAAATTGTTTGGCAATTTCTCAGGTTTGACTGTGTTGTTGTTTGGCAATTCATTTCATTTCATTCATTAAATAATTTAAGGCAATTCATTTCAAATTTGAGAGCATTTCCTAATCAGCCGATTTGAATTTATTCTATTGCATTTAATTCACGACAATTCATTTCAAATTTGAGAGCATTTCCTAATCAGCTGATCTGAATTTATTCATAGCTTTTTCCCTCCTATTCCAACGCAATTAATTCACGCCTTTGACTTCCTCATCCCTTTAACACGCAATAAATTCATTTCAAATTGTTTGTCATTAAATAAAAATCTGTTTCAAATCAAATGGGGATGTTATCATATTTTAGGTACTCCATATATTTTGCACGTTACATATTTGTATGGTATAATTGTAGAATATTTTTCAATCAATTATATATTAACTGACATTAATAACACACGGTTGCAAATTTCATTCAAAGAAAAAACACACGGTTGCAAATTTAAAAAATATATTTCAAGTCAAATTGGGATGGCATCATATTTTAGGTATTCCATATATTTTGCATGTTGCATATCTGTATGGTATGATTGTAGAATAGTTTTTAATCAATTTGCACGTTGCATATCTGTATGATTGTAGAATATTTTTCAATCAATTATATATTAATTGTCATTAATAACACACGATTGCAAATTTTCTTCAGAAAAAAAAACGGTTGCAAATTAAAATAATATGTTTCAAGTCAAATTGGGATGACATCATATTTAAGGTTCTCCATATATTTTACACGTTGAATATCTTTCTGGTATGATTGTTGAATATTTTTCAATCAATTATATATTAACTGGCATTAATAACACACAGTTGCAAATTTCCTTTAAAAAAAAACCACACGGTTGCAAATTAAAATCAGTCTATATTATCATTATCGTAATTACTTAATTGATTCAGCCTCATTTCTTCTTCCATTATTCTAACATTGATTCAAGAAATGGAGGGTCGTGGTGTTGAAACTATGTTGTCCTATCACTGTTTGACAGGTGATACGGTTATTTTTTTCTCACAATTACGACGTCTGTTTTCAATATCGTTTCCTATTTTTTAAAGTTTTATGATGTTGCGGGTCCTTTGCTCAAAAATCCTGCTTCATCCTTTGAAAGTACTGTCAACAAGTAGTGTGTGAAGTTTAGGACATACATAGTTGAGTATGATGTTGAAGAGGTGAAGATGATTTTGTCTGACATGTTTCATTTTTTTGTTTAATCTTGTTATCTGTAATGGTTCTAATCGTTTTTGTTGTTGAATTAGGGAGTTGTTATGCTACCTAACATGTTCACGAACGACTTTGGGGACCAAGTTCAACGATTTACGACTTTGATTGATGCAAAGAGCAATCAGTTCGAGGTGTTGGTGGAAAGAAATGATGGGTCTATGTTGTTCTCCAAGGGATGGAAATCCTTGCGTGATTTTTATGGTATCAGCTTGGGCACCTAGGTTTCTCTCATATATGTGGATTAAATGAAGTTCGTGATTAAGTTGAAGGATAGGTTTGACAAAGTGATTAAGCCTCCCTTTTTTGATTCTCCTATGCATTTTATGATTGACAAAACAAATGTTGAGACAACTTTTGATCCTAATCTCCCCCCTTTCACTCCTTTGATTTCTTATCATCACGATGTCAACAACTTTCAGAGAGAGTTTGTGAAGAAGTTAACAGAATTTGATGTAGCCAAGGGTTTTTTGGTATGGAAAATGTTTGTTGTGAGCATATTTATATTTACCAACGCTTGTCTTTTTTTGTTAGGTTGTTGACATGTTAATTTATTTTCTGTGTTAGGTGTTGATTTATGAAGGAGAAGTTGCGAAGATGATGGTTATCAGAACTACTTCTATCAAGTTAGTGGATGATTGCGAAAATGTTTGGGATTGCGTGTTGATTTTTGGATCTACTCCATACCAACACGCCATGATTGGTGGGCAATGGATGCGTTTTGTCGTTGCTCGCAGGCTTCGTGAAGGGGTTCATATCAGACTTGGTGTGCCAATGGCTGGAAAGAATGATATAATCTATTTATCTGTCATTGCTGGTTAAGATTGGAGGTTGCAAATTGTTTATTGTTGATGGAATTGGCCAGTTTATTTTAATGTTTTCCCTTTCTGTTTTTTTCCTTTGCGTTTTCTTTTTATGGAGTGTAGTATGCTTCATCTTTTATGCTTTCTTTTTGTTTTGTCAATCAAAAACTATGATGCTTCAATTCTGGACTATCATTGTAATGAAGCAGTATCTTGCCTTGTTATGGACGCTATTTTAATTTAAGGAGATCTTTTTAGATTTTACCTTGCATTCTTCTCTCAACGTTGTTATATATATTACAAACAAAATTTTAGCAAGTAATTTCAGATTCACATGAATTCCAAAATATTTTAAGAGCAAATAATTTTTCATAATGGTTAACATTAAAAATAATTATACCACCATTAGAATTATTGGCCTTGACACTATAACACAATTTTCGTTTTTTTTAAAAGGAACACAATTTAAATAGAATTACTGTTTAACTCAACGTATTTAAGCATAACATAATTCTTGAATTACTGCCTATCTGACCTAACTAAAAAAAGTGATCTGATAAACAAAGTGGATCAACATATGAGATACCAAGCCCCTGTCAAAGAAGATGCTAGGTGCCACCATAATAAGGACAAACCAAAAACAGATCTTTCACCGACATCTCCAAGCCACCGACACAAATCAAAAAAATTTGTTGAAGGATGCCTCATGTCATACCCCAATTTTTGACCTAAGATGTCACCGACACGTGCCGTTTAACTCTACATTCATACGCCATTCGGCTCTGATTTTCAGTGAAAAATTCGGCAGAGAGGTATTTTAAAATACCTCATTTTGGTTCCGAGTCGGGCCCTCTTCTCTCAATTTACATTTTTTTAAATTATAGTTTCCATCGTTTATTTAAATTCTTTTTAGGTTCATTTTTTTTTTAATCTTTATCCTTTATTATTTGGGGTCTTTTATTTTTATTTTAATGTCCAAAAATTCTTTAACCAACCCAACACAGGCTGTCATACACGTTTTTACCCTTGGGGGCCAAGACTCTTTCTCTACAAATACAACTGCAAAACAGCCAGAAAAGGGGGGCACAAACAGCTAGTATAACACAGCCAGCATAACACAGAAAAAAACACACCAGCAGCCAAAACAATCTCAAAACCAACACAGCCGTGACAAACCATCACAAATCATAACCCTTAGCATAACAAATCATCACCACGGATCCATAAACCACATCAAACAACACAATCAAAACCGAACACAACACAATCAAAACCAAACTACAACTCAGAACCGAAACACAGAGAAAAACAAAGACGTATAACCTTTTTTTCTTTCCGTTCAGATCTAGGCTCGTATTGTTGGAATTTGGGGGTTTTTAGGTCGGAAAAGTATAGAGGGAAAGGTATAGAAGAACGAAAAAAAATAAAAAAAAAACATTTGAAGCGGCGGCGGCGCCGTCTAAGATGGCCGGCCACCGCGCCACCGCCACCTTCGACCACCGTCCTTCTCGTCGGAGAAGATGAAGTAGGGAGGAGAGAGAAGAGAGCGTTTTGCTCTCAAGAGGGGAAGAGAGAGAAAGAAAAAGGAAAAATGAATGAAAAATGGCTCAACACGCTTATATACTCCCTCCTGGCCCGACCCAAGATCCGTGGGTCAAACCGGCCCAAACCCAGTTTCACAAGCCCAAACGCGCGCCCCCTGTTCTTCTTTCTTCCTTTTACTT
>Ga0228711_1006080_pt1 | contig 18131 bp, 5 predicted proteins | sample MedpolnodulmetaG_2_FD_177996 | JGI IMG/M metagenome (GOLD analysis project Ga0228711, IMG submission 177996) | Root nodule microbial communities from Medicago polymorpha collected in Santa Monica, California, United States - brown nodules | ecosystem: Host-associated > Plants > Roots > Nodule...
AAATTTTAAAGTTTAAAAAAAGAAAAAAAAAAAAAAAGGAAAACAGTTTAAGCAGGAGTTGAACCTAAAACATTATACTTGGCAAAACCGTTCCCAACCACTACAACACGCAGCACTAACGGTACAAAGTCTAACCAAATAATATATATAATATAAATATAGGATATAATATGTATACATACCTACTAAGAATTATTATTTTGGGGGTGGGCCAAGGCCCACCTTGACCCATAGGCAGCTCCACCTCTGCATGTCGCAAATGACAGCCCACCTCAACTAAAAAACCTAGTTATAACCAAAAGTCAAATGATTAAATTTTGCAGTGGTAGATTGGAAGGATTAGTAACTTTATGGCCGAAAATTCAAATGGTCTATATTTGCAGAAACGAAAGACCTATTTAAGCCAAAAAGTAATTATTGTTGTATTGAAAAGTGAAATTGCTCAATTTATTTGGGACAATATTTTTTTACAGTTATTATAGGACAGAGGGAGTAATATTTTATAAAAGTTTGTGTATTTATTGTATTGAAAATTGAAGTCTTTAATTTTTTTTAAATAATAGTAATTTCTTCATTATGAATGCTTGAAGAATGTCCCAGAGACACTCGTTTTAATTTATTTAAAGTTTTCTTATATTGCCTTCTTATCTGAAAATTCCTTCAATTAATAATTGTATTATAAAAGAAACAGTTTCATAATTTATAAAATGGAGAATGCTAACTGGTGTTTTAGAGGCATTGGTTAAGCAATTAAAACAAGTAAATTCTTTATAAAAAATGTTGTAATTATTACTTGATAAAAAAAAGTTGGTGTTAATATTCTGGACTCGTGGTTAAACGAGGCTTCTATGGTTCTGGATTGTAAAATTCGCAATGTTACTTTTCTTTACTTGGGACCTCCTATTGTCGATACTCCCAAAAACTAAATTTTTAGAAATCTTTGGTTGAGCGGATTAATTATACAATGTCTCGGTGGAAGATTCACAATTTTTAGAAACAAGTCAATTTATTATCTTTAAAAACAATACATGTTTATTAGACATTTTAAATTGACCTTTTTTTTTTTTAATAATTCTAATATTTTGGTATCATAATTACCCATTAATCTGCAACTCCTTCAATAATCCAAAAATTATGAGCAACTCACTCTATTCTTACGGATAAAACACGCACTCCTTAGTTTTTTTTCTTACCATTACTCTCATGTTCAAATTTCTTTTCCAACTTTCTTTTACGGATTTGTTGTCTCGTCAAAGTAAGGGAAAAAACCATCCATCCATGAAATCTCCACCAAATCATATATTTTTTTTAGGCTTAATTGCACTTTTGGCCCCCCATGTTTCAAGAAGATGCAATTTTGGCCCCCTAACTAATTAAAATACAAAATAGCCCCCTATGTATTGGATCTTTGGCAGTTTTGGCCCCCTAGACCAATTTTGACTCGGTCAACGCTGACATGGCACTTCAAAGCAATTAAGCCTTTTTTTTTATCATATTCCAACATCTTCAAGCAGTAAGGTAAGGAACCACCTCCATGAATTTGTGGTATCGGTCCCTACAACTTCAAATGTCAGAGAAAAGTATTGGTCATTTACATCTCTATTAATGGCAATCAATAAAATTCCTCCAAACTGGGTTTTCATATGACACCCATCTACACCTATGAATGGCCAATAACTTGACAAAAAAGCCTTCTTGCCAGGGCCGGAACTAGGCATAGGCCGAGGGTGCGACGGCCTAGGGCACATGCCGTTAGGGGACACTAAATTTTTTTTTTATGGAGGGAGGTGTATTAAGAAATATTTGATTTTTGGGAGGTTTATATAGCAAAGTTCATTAAAAGGCCCGAAATATTGACATGATGAATGATTGGGCTCAAGTTTGTTAATGTTTTAAGCCCTTTTGGTGAGTTTTACTATAAATACCCTCATATAACACAGATTCCTATATACACCCTCCCAATAAAAAAAAAAAAATTCCAAGAATATTGGTGATATTTATTATCCAAGAAATTGTGGATAATTTTCATAACAAAACAAATTATATTTTAGTTGAAAATGATCCTATGAATTAATCTTAATCTTGTCTTTCTAAGGTTCCAAAAAAATAAATTATATCAATATTGTAATGTCAAATTTCTTGAATTGATTGAAAGGATTTCAAAATTGAATTTAATATTGCAAGATCATGAAACTGATGTGAGATGTATGCATGATCATTTCGCAGGTGCTATTGTTCACTTTTACGATATTTTAGTTTGTTTTGGTGTCTATAAAGTATTTAATTTATTTTCAAATGTTGTCTAAAAAAAATTATTTGGAAGTGAAAAGCAGAAAAACAAAACAAAATGAAGAGTTAATAAAATCACAACAATGCACTAAATAAATCTGTGAAGTATTATATAAGGGGCCCTTTTTTAATATTATGCATAAGACTCATAAAGCTCTTGGAACGACCCTGCTTCTTGCATCCATCAAAACAAAAGTAAAATCTGCTAAATCTAGGTTGAACAGTTAGCGAGGTTCTCTCAACATTAATCTTACAAGTGTTTCATGTTGAAACCTTTCTAAGCTCAGCTACATACCTCCAAAGTAAGGTATATTGTTTCCTGGCATCCCCTTCTAAGAGTTCCTTAGCCTTCTTTTCTGCCATCTAAGTTGTATGAATGATACTTCTACTGAGTGGTTCTTTCTCAGATCTATCATGATTTCAGTTACATTCATCTCAGATGCTCTGATTTTATCAAGGGCATATTTAGAAACAAACATAGAATTTTCACTACTATTATCTAATACCCATGGACACTTGTGGTCCTCATACCATGTCTTTAATTTAAAGAGCAATGATATATGTACATCAATTTATTGACAACTTTGGTGACAACTTTGTTTTTCTTTCTTCTTATTGGTAAAAAACAATGGTGAGAGAAAAAGGAAGAGAGATGGTCATGATAACATCATGTGAGCATGAGAGAGAAAATTGTTCAAAAGTTGTAAGAAAATGGTTGTACAAATATCATTTCTCTAATTTAAATGTATGGTTGTAAGTCACGTTGTTGCAGTGAGCCAGGGAACCACATTCTTTCTTGCACACTATCCTACGCATTTATTTATCATTTTTCACAAACATTATCTCAGTCTCATTTAATACAAATCATCCTTAAACTCAGTTAGATACTTAAAATCCATACCTACTTTAAAAACATAGTTTTTGGTTTGCTAGCTCATCTTAAATACATCATAAACAAGTGTTCTCTTATCATCAGACACATCAGGATCATCAAAATTTGATTCTTCATTCTCATACTCCTTCTCTCAATCAGGATCAACCACTTCATCTCTAGTTACTACTTTCAACTTTTTTACCTTTATCAGACTTTAGGGCACCACTGTCAACATTCAAAGATTCATTTTGTTCTTCCTCAAACGCATCTTCAACTTCCAATGCTCTCTCATCTTCACTATCATCTAACCTAACATTGTTAGCCTCATCTTCACTACTACTTACAACACATTCCTCCTCCTAATCATTACCACTGTACACTAATAACCCTTTTCCTCTGTCAATGTTAACTACTTAAGAACTTTCACCCTTGTCAGTGTTAGCTACTTGGAAACTTTCACCCACTTCAGAACCAACAACACATATAGAAACATCAACTAATCCATTGGTCTCATCACATTATGCTCAACAAAAATATTAACAACACAGTTTTTTTTCTCCAAAGAATAATCTTTAATATCGCCAGCATCATCACCTACTTGAATCACTCTGAAATTCACCTCTTCATGTAACACCCACCACAACTTATAAGATTTTTTAACATTCAAATCATTTTCTACTATACTGGTTATCTCAAAATAACACCATCTATCTTCATCTAACCCTTCCTTCAATGTTTCAATCCCCCCTTTGTAAGTAATAAATCAATCCCTAACAAGGCTACCTCCATGATGAAAATTAACAGAAAAACACATAACTGAAAAACAACGAAAAAATGGAAGAAAAAAATATACATTCAACAAAGCAAAGTCATTCATATTTGAAGCAAATACACATCATAATATAGTAATGCAAAACATATACATTCATATTTCGGGAAAAAGTTTCTGAATAACATACTTTCATTTCGATTCAATTCTCCAAATGTTGTGTTTCTCAATTCTTAAATTCTAGTTTGGTTTCGATTTCGTTTGGTTTCTATTCGTTTCGATTTGAACTAAGATCGTCTTTTCAATCCCAGTTTTGTTTCGTTTCGATTTGTATGGTTTTAATATGTCTTCTACTCTCCATAACCCTCATTCCCAATTCGATTAGTATGTGTTTCCAATTCAAGAGAAAATGAAATTAGGGGTACTTTTGTCCTTTTGCATGTGTATGAGAATTCAGAGGCATTTTCGTCCGTTCACACAAATTTTTGCTGACTCAGACTGTAACTTGACCAATCAGCAGTGACACCTCATCAGATTAGTGATGTGGTCGTCATTAAGTGGGTTAAGGGAAAATTTTTTAGTAATAATAATTGCAGTGACTGTTTGAAATAATTAGTAACTTCAGGGACCAAACTTCAAATGAACCATATTTGCAGGACTAAAGGTAAAAATAAACCTTAAATAAAATGAAATTTAATGATTCAACGGTAAAAAATAAGTTTAAGTATTGTGCAATACTAATTCATTTATGCACATTTGTTTAGGATTCTTTTTGAAAAAAATCTATTTTTTTTACCAAAAAATATATTTTTCATTTTAAAATATTCATTTTGTCAAAATAGAATCTTTTTTATCCTCAAAATGAAAAACCACTCCTAGTAGTTTTTCCAAAATCTATTTCTTTTTCTTTTTTAGTGGTGACCGCGGTTCGAACAGTGAACCCTGCATATATTATGCATTGTTCTTACCAACTGAACTAAGCTCACGAGGACATCTATTTCTTTTTCAAAAAAAAAAAATTCAAGTTTAAAAGCTTCAAATTATAAAAAAAATAAAAAATTATGACAATAAAAAATAGAAATAATTCCATATTTTTTTAAAAGTCTCTTAAAAAATCTCTAGAATCTTTTAACCTAAAATATATATTTTTATTTTTTAAGAGTTGAAACAACGAACCCCAAAGTCATATTATTGTTGTCATAAATCTACATTAATTTTTTGGGATCATCATGTTAACAAAGGTTTTTTTTTTTGGTGTCTGGGGTTCGAACCCCAGACCTTACATATATTTTGCACTGTCCTTACCAACTGAGCTAAACTCACGGGGATGTTAACAAAGGTTTAAAAACGGTGTTTAAGGAATCCATAATTTTTTTTTGTTTTTAAAACATAAATAAATCAAACACATTAAAAGTTACGAATACACAATTTTTAATGCAAGTTTTTTTTTGTTAGTTTAAATAACACCTAAAGAATTGATTAGTAAATGTATTTGAACAACCATTTTTTTATACAATTTATGTGACAATTAAAGATATACAAAGAAATATAATGTATATATTGACACAAAAACTAAAACAATTAAGAGAGACTAAAAACGTAATGAGAGCATAAGAGTTGTTCCAAAATTTGTTATAAAAAAATCGTACAAATATCATTTATTTTGTTAGCACTCCTATTTATCTCAATTATATATAACATTTAATTTTTAAATTTATTGAATAATCTTTATTATAAATCAAATCAAATATATTACTCCCTCCGGTCTTTTTTATAAAAAAACAAAAAACAAAAATCGTCAAGACTTAGAAAGCACATTGAAAATGGCTAAATATTATACTTTTAACCATTTTTCAATGTAAAATTTTTATATTAATATTTTTAAGGTATTTGTTACCATTTTTCTAAAAATTAGAGTGTTTTTTTCCCTTCTTATAATTGATATAGGAGGGAATATTTCTCTAATTTTGTTACACACACTAAAGTACAATTGAATTAATTAAATCCACGTGGCCATTATGTTTCTCCATTTCGTAGAAAAAATTCTGACTAAACAGTGTTTCTACTATACTCATGAAGACATGAACCGTGCACTCGGTTGCATCGGAAAGGATAATTTACAGGAGAAAAGTTTAGGGTAGAAAGAAAGAACCCACGAGTTGAAACAGTGACAAATAGTAGTCTAACACACATGACATGTCAGTGTTCATAATAACAATCATATGAGGAGTATTACCTAACACAATAATTAACTTCACTGTCCATGTGAAAAATCTTTTGCTTAACAGTGTTCAGCGTCGTTTTCCAACGAAACCGAGATTCTCTCATTTTGTTTGATTCTGCAATTTGCCTATATAACTTATGGTAGTAGTAAATGCTTGATATTGCATGATTAAAATAAGGCTAACTATTTTTTGACGAAACACTTTTTCGAGTCCTTTAAGTTTTAAGTTTGTTTAAGATAGATCCTTTAAGTTTTTAAGGTTTTAGATAGGTTCTTTAAGTTTCAAGTTTGTTTTGGATCGGTCCTTTAAGTTTATAAGGTTTCAGATAGGTCCTTTAAGTTTCGAGTTTGTTTCAGATAAATCCTTTCTATCAACCTCCGTTAAGCCAAAGTTAAAGGACCTATCTGAAACAAACTCGAAACTTACAGGACCTATCTGAAACATTATAAATTTAAAGGACCGATCCGAAACAAACTCCAAACTTAAAGGGTCTATCTGAAACCTTAGAAACTTAAAGGATCTATGTAAAACAAACGTAAAACTTAAAGGACCCAGGAAGATATTTGCCCTATTTTTATTATGAACTATAAATCATATCATGAGCTTAGCTACTATGGTGAATTTCGGAAATCCTTCGGTGACTTTGCATTTTACTGACTTTGATGATTTTAGTATATTTTAGATGAGAGAGAATAATAGATGAATGATTAAAATAAATTATTTTGATGAGAGATAATAATTTATTAGAAGAAAGATAGAGACAAAGTCACTAAAATTACCGAATTTAAAGTCACCGAAGTGTTATCATGAGAATTTAAAGTATGTCCGATTTGGAAGAAAAGTTGGTTAGAGAGAGTTTGTGAGCAGAAAGAATATTTAAAAAATAAAATAGATTTGATGTATTGATTAGTTTTAATTTTGAGAGGTTGATGAAATGTTTTTTTTTAAAAGAAAAAAGAGAAGAAGATATGTAATTATTTTTTAAAAAGATAAAAATATCCTTTATAAGATGATTTGTCTTAAGTTTTCTTATGTCATCGGTCTTTTCTGTTCCTTCAAAGGTTCAAGTTTTTGTGTGGGGATTGCTCAAAAATAGGTTGTGTGCAAAAATGTGCTCTCATTTGTTCTTTTATCTTGCCCTTTTTTTTACATGGTTAATAGTGTTTTACCCCTTGTAATATATGTCATTTTTGAATTTACTTTCTGTAAAATATTTTTTTTGATTTATCTCCCTGTAAAATATCTTTTTTCTTCAGAATACCTCCTTAATAGGCCATACAAAAACGAATTATTTATTTTTTTTACAAAAAATTTGGTTTTTGTATAGTCTATTAGGGGGTATTTTGAAAGAAAAAAAAAACTTTAACAAGGGGTAAATCAAAAAAAATATTTTACAGAAAGTAAACCTAAAAATTACCTATATTACAGGGGGTAAAGCACTATTAACCCTTTCTTGTAAAGTCTGATCTCTATTTATCTCTTTGATAGATTTTGAAAGTGTCTCTCATTACACAGTTGTTTCACATTTTTTGTTGCCCATATAAAAGGCAACCAAAAAACGGTGTTGTGGCCATTTAGAAATATTGTAATATTCAATTGGATTACTTTTACCGTTGATGGAGCAGAGATTTTTTTATAGGTAAAGTAAAATAGATTAAATGTCTTAAATATGTGATTGGTCCTTACATTTTTTTTTTTGTTTTAGTTCAAGTCTCTACACTTTGTAAAAAATTTGATATTGACTCATCTATTAAATCTACGTTTAAAAAAAGTAAAAAATGACAAATGTCCCGTAAACAATTATTCTACGTCACATGGCACACTAAAAGTGGTGAAAGTGAATGGACAAATGCCATATTTAAATCCCAAATAAAGAGGAATAGAAAAGACTTAGGGTTATGGATCCGATCAAGGAAAACCATACAAAAGTGGACATTTACTATATGAACTCGGGTCTCCCTATTGATGGTGATTCTCGTAAGCTGAATTTTTGAAATCCATTGCTTGATCGAATAAGGTCTAGATTGTCAGGGTGGAAGAGTATAAATATTTCTTTGGGTGGCTGATTGGTTCTTCTGAAGTTTGTTCTGCCCTCTCTACCTGTCTACTTTCTTTCCTTCTTCAAGACTCCCACATGTATTATTTCTTTTCTTGAATCTATATTCAATTATTATTTTTGGGTGGATGTGAGGACTTTAGGAAAATATCTTTGATTAATTGGGATACTATTTGTTTAAAAAAGAGAATGGAGGTTTGGGGGTTCAAAAGATTAATAAGGAGTTTAACTTGTCATTGTTTGTTAAATGATGTTGGAGGTTGAAGGAGGAAAGAGGGAGTTTGTGGATTAGAGTTTTACCAGCAAAGTATGGAGAGGAGGGTGGCGATATTAGTGAAGGGGGGAGGTTTGCTTCTTTTATATTTCTTTTAGAGAGCTTGCTTTTTGGCTTTTTTTTTATTTCGTGCACTGATGGATTGTTTGTTTATGTAACTGTTGCTTTTTTCTGTTAGTCTTTTCTAGCACTTCTTGTGCGGGAACAACTATGTAGTTCAGTTAATATATTTTCATTTTAACTATTTTAAAGAAAATTAATTTGGATGATATATATATATAATAATATTGGATCACCCTTCTTGTTTCTTGCCCATTTTTTTCTCCCTTTCTGATACTTATCACCGTTGTTGCCACAAAGTCATCAATATTTTGTTATGATACACCAATAAATCTTACATTTCTTAGGAAATCGAGATTAAGAATAATTTATAACATCCACTTTTCTCAATTATAACATCCACCAATAATCAATATGAATTTTAAGAATTTTTTCTTTGTATCAAGCTCTGAAGCTTACTTCTTATATGAGATGAATCTTCGCCTCTTTGATCATGTGGTTTCTAGCAATGTCAAAGGTTTCAGAGTTGTAAATCAATTCCCATTAATTGTTTTTCAAAAATAAGCTAAGCCATGATGAACAATATGAGATCTTAAGGATGGGAGCATAATATAGAGTTGTATATATGTAACATAACTACAAACTTCCAACAATCAAAAGAGATATTTTCCCCTAAAAAAAAATCAAAAGAGATACTTGATAAAATATTATGGTAGAACATTTCCCTATTTTTGTTTAAATAACCTTAGTAACAAACTCAAACCGAATTAGTGCTCGTGAGTTTAGTTCACTTGATAAAAAAAATGTATATGAAGTTCAAACCCCAACCATCACAACAACAAAAAACTCAAACCAAATTGTCTACACTTCGGCGTAGTCACTTTTGCCTTTACAACTATCATCAATAACTGCAACCTTTTGCACATTTTTGTATGAATACCTTCTAGCAAAGAACACAAACAAGAACAAATTCACCGTAGTTATAGCTGCCAATAGCCAATAAAATTTGTCCAATCTACTACTATTCAAATCCTTACCAAACCAACTCTTCCCATTTTTCTTTGTTATATGATCAACAATTGTTATCAACATACTACTAATAAAATTAGCTGCTCCAATCACACTTAAATAAAAAGCTATTCCTAAGCTTCTCATTGATTCAGGAACTTGGTCATAGAAATATTCTTGTAATCCCACAAGGGTAAATCCATCACCAAAACCAATAATTAGAAATTGTGGAGCCAACCAAAAAATACTTGTTGATAATGAACCTTTTGATGGATCCTTTTCAACATCTTCAAGTCTTTTTTTCTCTATTAAAGCTGCTACTATCATTGTAATAATAGTGAAAAACATTCCAAAACCAATCCTTTGAAGGATGTTGATTCCTCTTTCATTTTGATTTATTTTTCTTAACATAGGTACTAGAATCTTGTCATAAATGGCCACAGAAATGATCATTCCTAAGGCAGCAACTGTGAAAATTGAAGCTGGTGGAAGTTCAAACCTTTCACCTATTTTTCTGTTCATTATAGCACTTTGTTTGATGAAGAATGTTGATGTTTGTGCTACACTTATTCCAAATGGTATAGTGAATACCCAAATGGGAATCATATTGATTATAAGCTTCATTTCTTCAACTGTAGTTACAGTTGTTAGCTTCCATGGACTTTGCTTCTCTATTGAATTTCCATCGTTTTCAATTATAGCTGCCTTGTCAAGAAATCTGAAAACAATTCATACAAATTAGTGTTGCTAGCACTTGAATGAGTGAATAGATAAATTAGTCCTCAAAGTTGTAATCATCTATCAAAATAGTCATTGAGTTTTATGAATTAGCAAATACATTCTTGGAATTGTAAAGTGTCTCTCATAATTGTCCATTAATTAACTTTTATAGTTAGAGAATATGGAGTGAAGGGTTAATTGAATATGTGACCCCTTCATATTGATCACATCAGTACCATCGCACCAAAGACTATTATACCTTCAAAACCTAGGTTTTTCATAAACGATATCTCTGCTTATTGACATTAAGATGACCTAAATTTCACAGTCAAATTAGTCGACAGTGAGCTTACATTCATGTGTGCAATCAACGTGCAATTTGTTACATTCACTTAGCATGTCACGTCATAAGCTCTAACCGCATATGTTATAAATTGATCATTTCAAATGATTTTTAAAAAAATATTGGAAATGCATTTATCATTTTTCAAAAATAAAAGACTATTTTGACCAATACTTACAACATAATGACCAATTTGATATTCACCCATGTTTCAATTGAGTCATTTTCCAAAATGTGATTAATAATGCACATACCTTAGTTTCTTAGTGTGGCATAGAAACTTTCTTTTGTTGCCATGAGACTTGGAAACCTCATACAATTGATCAGGATTAGAAGGATAAGGAAGCTTCCTTTTAGAGATAGCAGCAACAAGAACTTGCAACATTGGAGTCAAGGGACTCCCACTTGGTACCCTATAACGATAAAAAGGTCTTCCAATAATGAATATGAGAAGTGAAAGAGCCATAACTCCTGTGAAAATAATATCAGCAGCACCCCAATTTATGTTGTCTTGTATATAAACAATAAGGGTCACTCCTAGAATAAGTCCACTACATAGAGCACAATTCCACCAATTGAAAAAGGACATTTTTTGTTTCCTTTCTTCAATATGATCCTCATCAAATTGGTCAGCTCCAAAGCTTTCCAAGGAAGGTTTGTGGCCTCCAGTTGCTATTGATATTAAGTAGATAGCTAGGAAGAAAACCACTTCATGAATTTTCCTTGGTTCATTGCATGTGTTAGTATGATCACATGGCTTTAAGCTTGGTAGGAACCATGAAAGAGTAAGGAGTATCAAACCCTGTGATTTTTTTTTACCACATGAAGTTGTTATAGTTAAGAATCTATATAGTAAAAAGCCGAAATAATAACTTTAATGAAGTCACTTTAAAAGTTCACATTCGAAGAAAACACAATTTTATGTATCGTCTGGATGTGCATTTCCCAGCAAAAGTAGTTTTTTTTTTCTCGGACAGAAGTGTACAATCTAAGAGTCGTGTAGTTTTTTAGAAACGTGGAAAACGGGTAAATATGCTCCCTAAATTTGAGTGTTTTAATCCTAGTGTGCATGGCACCATTTTGAAAAGAAGTCCAAGAGAGATATTTTCACCCCTTTTATTGTTATCTTTTAACGTACATCCATGTGGATTTTTACCAATCCAGACAGTTTTTCTCGCGTTCGAATGGGACAACTCGGAAAATAAGGTGTTTTTCCTGGTCCGCATGAATAAATTTGGATGGAAACAATTTCTAAGAATCATGGGAGAAAGTTGAATCTCATAATAGTTTGTACTGATTTAAAGAACGAAAAATTGGGCCTTTGAGACTCAAAGAACAGACACAAATAATTTAAAGAAAGGGAGATTTGTAAAATTGCTCTTTAGGAAATTATCGGTTGGGAAACTTGTTGAATCGTTTACACCAATTTAAAAAGTGATATATCTGATTTAAAAAGTGATGAACGGATATAACTACCATTTTAAATAGGTAGTTAATTGTCGTTCAACCAAAGATAATAAGTGTTTGTTAGCAATTACTAGGTATCTAAAGAGCAATCTTTGGAGACTTGAGGGTCATGAGAGACTTTGGGTGCAAGCCCAAGATAAAACACTAGTCTAGACAATATTGAAAATTGCCTTTTACACTTCACACAATGCTAAAAAAACACCATAAAATGACAAATTTAACTTTAAATTCCATCAGCAGTTAACTACCGCCGGTTAAAATTGATCGACAGTTAACTGTTGATAAGGTTATATTGGTAAATTCATGGTATTTCTTAGCAACCTTTGATGTGGGAACATCAATTTTCACAATATTAAACAAGTAAAAATATAACAAGGGATGCTCTGAAAAATTAAACAACTATAACAATAGCATGAAGTCCTAATTAAGTTGTAGTGGGGTAGCAATTGAGCTTACCATAAGATAAACAATGCATGATGCAACCACAGTGGAGTAACGACCCAAATAAGCATCAGCTATGAATCCACCAAAGAGTGGCATCAGAGTTGTGACACCAGCCCAATAATTAACATTCCTTGCTGCTGTCTTAAGATCTTGATGGATAACCTTTGTGAGGTAAAGGACTAAACTGGTTGCTATTCCAAAGTAGCTCAACCTCTCGCTAAACTCAATTGCTGAAAACAAGTATTAAAAAAAGAAAAATGTTAACTAATGTCCTAAGGGCATTCTTTAAGTATATAAAAGTAGCAACTTTTGTATTGGAAATTGTACGATTATGACTTTAACAAGTGTTTGACTTATATTTTCAAGACATATTTTCTTTTTGTGGGTTCCTTAAACAATGTCCTTAGGGCACTTGTTAACAAGACCCATAAAAAAATAATCATTCTCTTGTGGTTAAGTGACATGTAAAAATAAGAGTACATTACACTTTTAGTGCATGGTTACTTTTTAAGTTTCATTTTGTTGCATTTTTTTTTATCAAATACCTTATGTTATCTATAAATTAGTTGTTTATAACAAGTTAGTCCTATAAGTTTTTTTTTAACAAGATGATCCTTTAAGTCATAACATATTCTCATCATTACTATATTTTCATCAAACTCGGTTAAAAAATGTTTATGTTGACGTTTAATACTAATTTGGTGGGTCCAAATTCACTACTCTCAAAATTAGGATTCCCAAGTGTATTATTCAGTCTTGGTTCGAAACGAAATCGATCAAGTACTTGATTTATAATGATTTTTATGAAAGATTTATTTACAAAATTATGTTTAAATTCAGAAACAAAAACGAGAAAATATGTTTAAGTAATTATGTTTGTTGTCATAAACAGTTTTTACACCTGTCACATCAATGTTAAATGGTAACATAAACACTTTTTAAAGAAATTTGAAGAAAAACGAATAACAATGTAAATATTTATGATTTTAATGACCAATTTATTACTTAAAAAATTGATGGATTAACTTATTACAAACATCAAATCTAAAGGACCACGAAATGTATTTGATATTTTTTTATCTTGAAGTATCTGATTCTAGACATTTGTCTCTTATTATTTAGTGAAAAGAAATTGAACAAATTGTTTTCAAATTATGATATATTGATATCATGAATTATGTTTTAAAAATAACTTTATGTTGTTCAAGTCTCCTATAATTAGATTCGCAGAAATATCAATAGTGAATATCCACTGCGGTATACTATATGGTAAGTGAAGACAAATTAAGTCGGTGCATGGCTACCATTGGAATATTGGAATGATAATTAATGTTGCAAATTCAAGAAATGATGTTTACCTTTTGGATATAAAAAGACAGCGATTAGAGCTGCAATTTGTATAGTTGACATTTTATTTGATCTTACTACCACTGTTGCACTAAAAATACTTTTAGACAAAGGAAATTGGAAGTGGTTTTATGTTCGTATTTGAGTGCATGTTAGATAATATTGTTAAGCTGACCACAAAGGTCGAATCCATTTGAAACCGAACAATCAACTCGAGCCACTCATCCCTAATCTTTGGCTTCTAAGCACTAATTTGACATAAAGCAAACATGTACAATTCCATTCTTTTTTAGCATATTTGAACACAATGGTACCTACTAATTTTGGTTGAATATGTATCTCTCATTCTATCATTCAATGTCATGTCATATTTTATATTCATTTCGTAAACTAGTTTGACTTTTTTAAAAATAAAAAAAAAACTTTTGCAGCCTACGAACTAAGCTAATTTTTTTCAAAAAAAAATTAGAAGGCAAAACAAAATAATGTATTTAATTCAATTAATTCTCAAATATTTTTAGATTATGCATTGATATTGAGAAATAGTTTTTAAGATTGTGTTCATTAAAAGAAAGATGGACAGTATTGAGAGCTCAATGATTTGTCATCATTGTGTAGGAGGAATTTTAAAAACTAGTGGAAGGTATAGGTCCTTATTAACTTGCTAATATATATTCAAGATAAATGATTAGTTTTTTTAGTCAAAAAAAGAACAAGATAAATTATTAGTTTTGTGGTAGAGAATGTGAGATCAACCACTTAAGGCAACATATGATGATAGATGGATTAAGGGTCGAATAGAGAATAATATATGCTATTTTACATTATCTAGTATATACCAAAAAGATGATTAGGAATACATCACATTAAACTAAAGTAAAAGATATTTTATTAAAAATTGAAGCTGCAACACGAAAGGATTACTTTTGATTTTTGTAAATCTATTAGATAATTACCAGTAATTCGTAATATGGAAATCATACATTAACATCAAAATTTTAATGTTTGAGAGAGATTGAGAAAAATATAGATGATGTTATGTATGATGTACGTTTTTTTATGTTTAAATAATATAATTCTTAACCTACGTGAGTTGGTTTGGTGGTGTTGGTTTAAGATCTTGAAATGTGTTTCTTTTCAAGATCTAAGGCTTGATTCTCTCGATGTGAATATGGGTGGGTTAGTTTAGATTTTTCAAAATAAAATAATATAATTCTTTATAATAATTAAAATTAAAATAATATTTTTTCTCCTAATGTTTTTTTTTTGTTAATATAAATCAATATAATTTTAATTTGTTAGTGTAGGTATATATGTATGTAACCATAAGGTTCTTAAAAATAATCTATGCAACCAACCATAAGATGATAAAACTGATTTGTGTGATTGGTATGATTTATCATGTATATTAGTGCTCGTCGTATATAATCTGTTTGTTGGCAGTGAGAATCCATCACTTTCAATGGATTGGTTGCACTTGGAATTATTATCTATCTTTAAAAATCAGATCGAATATTAAATCAGAGAATTGTACTATTAGTTAAATTTTATTGTTTGGAATTGCTTTGGTTTGCCTTGCTTTAGCCTTAGCATATTATGTTTGTACTCTTGTTTCAAACTCTTGCCTGATTTGAGCAAGAGTTTGTTTAATAAAATGATTTGTTATTAAGAGAAATTGGGATCAAACTAAACCACGGTTTGCTCAATTTTTACTTAACAAACTCAGCAAAATGGTTTGACTTATTTCAAAAAATAAGTTATTATTATTTATTTTAAACTTATTTTTTTAGTTTCTTAAATTTTTTGGGTGTGTAAATATATTTCGCAACCAAAATTATTTCAAAATTAAAATTTATGTTTTTAAAAAAATTTAAAAAATTAAATGTAAAGAAAAAGCATAACATTAGATATAATAACCAACAAAACCTCTAGAGTAATGAAGTATTCACCTTTAAATTAAGCCTCTAAAATATTTTACTTACATATTTAATGGATATTTTATGAGTGTGTGTAAGATGGAGTACTTTTCAAAAATAGTTTAAGGTGGAGATGGACAATTTTTAGTAAAAAAATAAAATAAAAATTATAACAATAAAACTAGAGAATAAATCTAATACTTTATTAAAATTTACTAAACATTATAAAGTGCATATTAAGACCGGATCTATATTAGACGCGACATATTTTATATCTTAATATTAAATCTCTTTCTTCAGTTTCTATGAGCTTAACTCAGTTTATAAAGATATTGCATGATGTATGTTGGGGTCGGAATTCGAACCCTAAACACGCCACTTATTCTCTTTAAAAAGGGGAATTTATATCCGTTATACCACTTTGAGAAAAAAAATCTATTTCTTCAAACCAGGATAATAGAATGAAAAGAGTAGTGATATTTGAACAACTATTTTGGTACGACTTTTAGGACAACCTTTTGTTCTCTTTTTTCATTGGTCAAAAACAATAGAGAGAGAAAAAGAAAGAGGGAGAATAAGAAGATAATGTGAGTATGAGAGAGAAAGTTGTATAAAAATTGTATAAAAATAGTTGTACAAATATCATTTCTTAAATTAACATGAGCATCTCAAGATATAAAAGATGATTATTTCAAACTTCTCTAACCATAACCACAAACCAATTAATGTGCGCATGTGGCCCTGTCCACAATTGCTTTCCAAATGGGGGTAGATGTCTCATATAAACTTATGCATTCTATTTTTATGAATCCTAGAAGATAAATTTATCTGCTCTCAATTAGTGGCCGATATTAGAATAGAGATGCAAAATATTAACTTCCTCTCTAATTTTCTTTCTACTAATTAAATTTAATGATGATACTAGAGATAAATTTCATATTTTCACTCTATATATTCTTCTCTAAAAGAGTTAATAATTGTGATTTTTTATCTTAAATAATTTTGATGTATGTTTCCATTTTTCTGTCAAAAAACAATACTTAAGTGATTTGTCAAAAAATAAAATTAAGTGGTAAAGTTTTGATTAGAAATAAAATATTGTTTTTTTTCTTTCATGTTGTTAATACATGGCAATATTCTCACGACAAATTAAAAGAGAATAAGAAAATATGGTTTTATAATCTTAATTTAAATTAAAAAGTGTGATATAATTTCCAGTCACGTAAATTAATTAATTATGTGATATAAAGCTAGGTCTGTCTAAACTCATTTATAACTCGTGTCTTAACTTCATAGATACTCCTTCAAGTTTTAAAAATAAGTAAATGTCAAAACGTATTAGCGCAAAATTAAGACCAAATACATTTTGACATTTGCTTATATTTAAAACTGAAGGGAGTATATAGTGGAAATGAAAAAAATATAAATCTAGAATAGTTTTTTTTGCCAATTAATTGAAAATTCGAACTTATGCTTAAAGCCAAATGCAAATAGATAAAAAGTAGTGGGAATATTTCAAAATTGGTAATTGTAATTGATAGGTGGAAGTTTGAGGAAAAAAAAAAAAGTTCCATTGAGAGACAAAATGAGGGAGCATAATGAAAACACACAACACATAAAAGTTATCACATATTTGAATGCAATACTTTAGGTAAAAGAAGCGCAATTAACAAACATTCCTTACCAAAAATGAAAAGTGCAGCTTTCCATGAACCAGTTGAAGCTCGGAGTGGAACCCTTCCTTTATGATCAACTGAAGAATCATGAACCCATTTCATCTCATCATCTTCTTTTACATTGGTTTTCTCCATCTTACAACTAGAAAAGTGTTAGCCTTCCCCTCTCTAGTTATAGCTCAAATATGCCAAATTAGAGAGTATAATATATGAGCTAGTTGTGTACTACTCACTGTCATTACTTGACCTGCTTTTATAGGGAAATAAATGGAGAAGGGTTTGCTTTGCTTTTTCTTTATACATCACATCATTACTAAGATTTTTGAACTATCCAAAGAATAAATCTTTTTATTCAAAAATTAAAATAAAAATAAAATCAGGGGATCAAAACTAAAACTCATGCAAAAAGTTAAGGATATATAAAATTACATTCTCTATTTAAACTCCGGCGATACCTTACTAACTGAATTAAATAAAATATTTGTCTAATTCAAACAAGTAAATCAATCTTGCACCCTTTATGCCTCTTAAATAAACAACCATTGATGGAAACAATCTTTTGCATGATTCAAACTTGGTCTTTCTTTTGCATCATAGACTTGTCCTTAAATAAACCACCAATTTAGTTTTCTAAGAGCTCTCTCTCTCTCTCTCTCTCTCTCT
>Ga0228711_1006082_pt1 | contig 18120 bp, 7 predicted proteins | sample MedpolnodulmetaG_2_FD_177996 | JGI IMG/M metagenome (GOLD analysis project Ga0228711, IMG submission 177996) | Root nodule microbial communities from Medicago polymorpha collected in Santa Monica, California, United States - brown nodules | ecosystem: Host-associated > Plants > Roots > Nodule...
AGAGAGGAAACCGTTAGGGCGGTTGGGGCTTTAAAAAAAATGTTTTAGTCATGTATTTCATTTTTGGAAGCAACAATATTTCAACAAAAATAGAAGTGGCATAGTGGTTATAGTTGTAAATTGTAAGTAAATGGTACCTGGTTCGATTCCTTGCAAACTCTTTTTTTCATAAAAATTACTCAGAACCGCCAAAAAAGGCGGGATAGATTAAGGCAAACTCTTCAGAACTGTTTAACATTTATATATATCAAGATAAGATAAAGAGTCCCGCCAAAAAGGACGGGATTAGGATTAATTGAAGACTATCTAACATTTATATATATATAAAGATTAAACAATGTTCTATTTAAGGTAAAAATCAAATTTGGTTACTCACATCAGTGCCTACATTTTTATACAAGAACAAATTAATCTTTTATTCATTTTAACAGAAAGATTGACTTGTTTTTAGTATAAAAATATTAGAGGCTAGTTTGAGTTTATTCTTTGTCGGAAACTAAATTGGTTCGTGAGCGGAAACTAGATTGGTTCATGAGAAAATTGTGCGGAAACAATTTGAGTTTTTTTACTCTTTTATTTAAGCAATTTTTTTATACACACACAATTTTAATTTCTTTTGCTCAACCAAACACAATTTTTAAAATCGATATTTTTCCTCTCATTGCCCTTTTCCCTTCCTTCCCCATTAAAAATCCTCCTCCGTCCGTTAAGAACGACATCTTTTTAACAGTAGCTATGATACTATTCTTTTATTGTGTGAATACACTGAGGGCACACCACTTTATGTAAGATCATTTTGACATAAACCTATATTAATTTTACTTGGTAAAATAGAGTGTAAGAGTGATGTTAAAAGGAGAGTATTTTTAAAACCATTAGTTAACGAGATATCCTTAAATTCAACTAGTATACTTATATCTGTAAATTAAAAAAGAAATACCTCTTATGAAAAAGAATATCCAGTTGTCAGTCTCATCGTCCTTTGTGACGAAGAAAAAGGCAAGTTGATGAATGTTTTCCCATTGACCGCTATATCTCGTCGACTTCGTGATGGTTTGCATTAATAAGTAGTTGCGTAGATTTCTTCCCAAGGAGATGTTTCATCAATTATAAACTAACTTCTTGGTCTTCTTCATCGTTGACTTGACTGTTCTCATAACTAACACAATTTCTTTCTTCCCCAAGTCTATGGCTTATCTTGGACTTTTGGTGATTTCCTTTTGTTGGAAGGTTACTTAATCATCACGGATTCCCAAATTATACTAACACGAAGACTTTATAAAGTTATCTCAAGGAGTAATAGATCAATCTGAAAAATCAATCTCACTTAACAATAATAATAATATTGAGATAACTTTGGCTATTCAAAAAATCTATCTTTTCCAAAATAATACTATTTTATTAAGCTACAATACTAATAACTACACTAAAAAAAAATACAAATAACTATTGCCTCCACTTCATATTATAAGATATAATTCACTTTTTAAATTTATTGAATAACTGATCTATTTAAATGAAAGTAGTATGTATTTAGCATCCACAACCAAATTTATTGGCCTACGTTGGGTCAATAGTGAAAGTAAAAAAATAATTACTTAGGGGGCGCGTTTGTTTTGGAAAAACACAAATTATTTCCAGGAATAACATACCCGAGAATTAAAATATAAAAATTTGATTCTTTGATATTTGTTAAAAAAAGTGTTTGGCAAATAACTTGACATTTCTGAGAAAATTGGGAGTTACATTTTTTTTTTTTAAAAAAAAAAAACCATGCAGAATATAATGGGAATGCACATTCCCATATCTTTACATGAGAATGAATTCATGGGAATAATGGAAGTTATGAGAAGTTACTTCATTCCAAGAACCTTTATACCCAAGAATATTTGTTTCTCAACCTCATAACAAACATGTGTATAGTCATTCCCTAACCATGTATTCCTGAGAATGTCATTCTTAACCTTGAAACAAACACCCCTTAATTAATAAATTTATTTGTATTGTTTTGACCATTGTAGAGGATGTCGTTTTCACATTGGACTAAATATATTTCACATCGGGTTATAATCCAAATCCAACGTGGTGATCAGTGATGGATTTATAATTTTTGACTTGTGGGGGCAAGATTATATGTAGTAAATATTTATATAAAATTTTAGCAATGTGTTAATGATAAAATAATAACATTACTATCATTGGAAAAAATACTCGAGATTATAAACATTATTCTATTATATATTAGAAAAATTAAAGATTCCATAATATCTACAAACTAAAATTGTTCTTTACATGTATTTATATTTAAAAAAGTATTGTAGGATTTTGGTCATTTTCAACACCATAAAAATATCTCTCTCCATGTATGTGAAAAATCATTCAAAATTTTATCTCAATTCATGAGAAAAACTCTTATTTTAGTATAAATTTCAGTTATTGGGGACAATCTATAATTTTAAGAGGGGACAATAATTAAAATATCAAATATTTCAAAAAAAATATAAAACAATCATTAGTAGGGACAATTGCCCCAAATTCTTGTGAGTAGATCCGTGGCTGGTGGTGAAAAGTCATTGTAGATGAGTTGATCTTCGAGCATCTATTAGGATAAGAGCAGACTTCAAAGCTCAATGGATGATTATACAAGTACTCATTGATCATCTACCAAACAACCTTGTGAGTTAGTCAACCCTTTTATCCTTCTTTGACTGGACTCGTCTAGTGTAGTTTTAAAAATACTATGCAATATGCTTGAGTAAAATGCTTCATAATAATTTACACACAAAAATTAACTACTGAATCTTGATGATTGGGTTCGAGATCATGACACCGCGAATACAATTTACACACAAAAAATAATGATGAGATCTCATCCAAATTCAAAGCACGTCCATAACACGTAAATGCCACTAAACTTCAAGGGTTCCGGCAATGAACAGTAACATGGAGAAGTTGTATTTCATGCACACAAACAATGTAAACCAATTTTAGGAATAACATACTACCTCGGTTCCTAAATATATGAGCATTTTGAGAAATTTTTTTGTCCCTTTTTATAAGACTTCTTTACTATTTCTAAGTACATTAATTATTTCTTTACCAACATACCTTTATTTATTTTGCATATTTTTCTTCAATCAACAATATATATTATGTTGAAAATATAAATTAACTTTGTCTCTTAAAGATAAAATTGTAAAAACAATAGTAATTATACACAAATTTAATACTACAACCAACTTTCTTAATCTCCGTAATTTTTGCAAAAGGCTCCTATATTACTGTATTATTTTCCTTTAAAATAACAATGTAAATCAATTTCCTAAAAAAAAAAACGATGTAAATCAATTGTTTCTTAAAAAAAAACAAAGTAAATCAATTGTATTTATTTATTATTTTTTGAAGGACAATTGTATTTATCTATATATCCATCTATACAGAGGGCCTATCAACCATTAAATCTAACATAAGTTTTTTTTTTTTTTTTAGGAAATTAAATCTAACATAAGTTGATAGATATTGTGTGAGTATTGTAAACCACAGAGTATAAAGTTCGGTTGTTAATCATAAAAAACAATATACAAGTTTTTGTGTAGTTTTTTTATTCCAATTTTATATTTTTAGTTTATACTACTATTTTATTTATAAAATCTTTTTTTTATCTAGTCAAATATTTTATTTGATTCTTTTTAAAGATATAAAGTTGGTGTCAAATCTTGGTGTAACATATTTTCTTTTAATTTCAAATTTCATTTTACCAAAACTATAAATCAATCTACTATTTTCTTTTATTTCCAAATCTCATTTTACCAAGACTACAAATCAATCTCGATAGTTCAAGATTTATAACACTCGCATATACTCCGCATCAAATACTTGCATTAGCTTCTATTGATTATCATACGTCATGAAAGATATTGTTTTACAATCTTATTTTCTTCACCCAATAAAATAACTATATTTTTTTTTATTTCCGTGAGCTTAACTCAGTTGGAAGGGATATTGCATTTTATATGCAGAAGTCGGGGCTCAAACTCCAGACACTTCACTTCTCCATAATTAAATTGTGTTAGCTCTAGCCACTAGGCTATTTGACAAAACAATTTTTTTTTAAAAGGGAAATGTTAACTAGTGTCCCCGATGCATTGGTTAAAGACTTTAAATGACAAATTTTTTTTGAAAATTTGTGTATAAAGTGCATTGAAAATTGGAAACTTTAATATTTTTAAAAAATAATTATTTAATTTAGGATGTTTAAAGAGTGTCTCGGAGTCGTTCGTTAACAAGACCATTTTTTAAATTATTACATATAATTTTGTAAGTTGATTTATTTTTATAGAGAAAAACAGTTTAAAAAAAATCAATAAAATACATGGTGCAATTGCAAATTTCTGTAAAAACAACTCTTCCAGAAACATTATCCTTCAAAAAAAAAAAAAGAAACTCTTCCAGAAACATTACGGTGCGGCTGCTTGGCCAAATAAGAAAACGAACACGCGCAAATTGAAAGAAAATTGGTTTCATTTCATCATTGATGATATCATCAATCATCAATTCAAAGGAAAAGTTGACTGTTAATGGACCTTGACTTGAACTTTTGAACTTACTAGATTGGACAACATGGTTAAAGAAGCAAGTTCCAACCTAAGTTCTAAATTTTGGATGTCCCAAATACTCAAACTTTGCGGCTCATTAACTAAATTATTTAGACGTAAGGCTTACTTCTTTCTGTTACTGTGAACTATCATAAATTATTACTCGTAGTTTGAAAATTTTCATTTCGTACATATCACTCTGATTGCCAAGTCTCACTAGACAATATATGAACAGGGAACTGATGTGAACTTCTATTTAATTAGATTGTTTGATTGTGGCTACACAGACATATTAATGAGTGTTCAATTAGAAGCAACACACGAAAGAATTTATGATACAATTTGATGCACCGTCCATTTCAAAATACATTATTACGGATAGAGTATATTAGTCCATATTTTAAAATGGATGGAGAATATTAGTCCATAGAAGAGAGAGAAAATACGAGTCAAAATATTGAATTAATTTTGTAACAAAAAATCTTTTTGTAAAAAAAATTGAATTTTATCACGGTAAACAAATGCAAAATAGATTCTAATTCTTCGTAAAATCTCTAAAATATAATATCTAATTTATTTTAATCTGAAAATCTGTTTCAAACGATTTTTAAAAAAAAAAAAATATATTTTTCGAGAAGATGCTCTTAACAACTTCTCATTTGATGTCCTCGTGAGCTTAGCTCAGTTGGTTTGGACAATGCATAATATATGCAAAATTTGGGGTTCAAACTCCGGCCACCACCGAAAAAACTTCTCATTTGATGTTGTTTTTAGATTTTTTTATTTTTTTTTATAAAAAAACTGTAACAAACAGATCCAATATTCTTTTTTTATTTTTGAAAGAAGGATCCAATATTCTTAAAAGTGATTATTTTTAAAAAAAAATGATTTTATTTAAAAAAACTATAACAAACTGGCTCTAAAAGAATTTATTTTGGTGTGAACCGAGCATCCTCTATGCGTGTAAGACATGCATTCTTATTCTTGAAAACAAAAAAAAAGGTTAAGATTGGATAAACGAGGGTGCAGCAATAGAAACGAGAGTGTAAATAATAACCCCATACATGTTTTGATGTGGGTTGAGATTTAGCGAGCAAGGCCTGATATTCAAGAGCCCAAGCCCATTTATCAGATCTGATTCCAGAACGAACCCTAACGAGACCAGAATCAAATTCAACACGAAGTGTCTATGTGATTCTTAGAATCGAAGTGAAGTGAAAGGGTTTTTGAGCTTTGAGTTCGAATTTGCAATCGAAAATGGACGAAGACGAAATCCTCGGTTACGTTACCGCATACTTGAAGAAGAAAGGGTTCAAACAAACCGAAAAAGTTTTCCAAGAAGAATTTCAACAGAACAAAACAAGTTCATCCTCCAATTCCATTCTCGAACCTGACATTGCCAATCATCTTCATGCATTCTCTCAGTAACTTTCTATTCTTTAACCTAATTTTTTCATTCAGCAATTCTTCATCTAATTCACGTAAATTCGTAATGTATCGTGTTTTGCAGGTTGGAGAATGGTCCTGCAAGGTACCATAATGGATATAGTAGATTAAGAACTTGGACTTATTCTTCATTGGACTTATATAAGGTAATTAATACACTGTTTAATTGCTTAATTTGATATAAGTTGTTTATTGAATTGAAATTATGTGCTTTTTTTTTTCCTTTTCAGCATGAGTTGCTTCGTGTGCTTTATCCGGTGTTTATCCATTGTTTTATGGACCTCGTTGCAAAAGGGCATATTCAAGAAGGTAAAATAAGTTCATGTACACTTGCATAGTTTTATTGGGATGTTTGGTGTTGGATCGACTTATTCGTGCTAATCTACTTTCATAAAATATAATATTTTGTTTTTGATGTCCTCAGCTCGAAATTTTTTCACTACTTTCCGTGAAGACCATGAATTGATGCACTTACGTGACATTCAAAAGTTGGAAGGAGTTCTTTCTCCTACTCATTTGAAGGTTAGTTTCTATCTAAAATCTTATGTTACTCTCCGAGCATCTTCTTGTTTTTTGGATAATCATTCATCAACAGTTTTTTTTTTTTTTTTTTTGAATAATCCAACTATGTTCTTTTTACTTAGGAAATGGAGTTTGCTCATTCGCTAAGGCAAAGCAAATTCAACATAAAGATATGTGAGGTAATATTTTTATTCTTCTGGATTAGTTTATTGGCTATATTGTAATTTTTTGTTTTCCATTTGTGCTAATTCAAATGATTCAAATAAGCTGAACCATGTAACTAACTTCATCATGAAGTTAGTTACAGGTTGTTAGAGCTAGCGTGTAGGATAACCAGTTTATAAATAGATTTGATGCACACTGTAATGCTTATGAATTCAGAAATGAAAGAATAACATTAGAGATTCATAGAGTTCTCTCAAGTGAATGTACCAAGTGTTCATCATCTAACATACTCTAATGGATTAGTTTCAGACGCCCTTCAGCAATTTAACTCCCCTTCCATGCTTTCTCTTCTGTGTTACATGAATTTGTTTTTAACCAATTTATATCATGCTTTTTATTTTGAGAGAATGTTTGGCTGTTAGGATTTGTTCCATAACCTGGTGTGCACATTGAAATCAGGAAGAGAAAAAATAGAGACATAATGATGTCACTTAACAGGTAGAACAAACTGTAGGCCTATCATGTGTCCGTCATGAAAATTATCTATGATAAATGATCTCAAGGGTTAGCCATCTGGTGCTTCAACCCTTACTTCAAATCACTCAATTCCTCGTTGGGTTGTCCTTGGACTCTCCTTTCCCATAATACAACGCAAATGACTTCATATGAAGTCATTTGCATTGTATTATGGGAAAGGAGAGTCCAAGGGCAACCCAACAATGTGGTTTTCCATTTAAGGTGTTTTAATATGGTCTACCTTTTTTAATGCTAACGGATCCAATCTGATGACTGTATAATCATGCTTGCACATGATACTGGACTGTATTAATCTCTGTTTATGTTTGTATTTGCCTCTTCACTTTCACCATTGTTGTGTTTACATTTTTCCGTGATGGAGGAAGCTGATAATGGTTATTGTTTTAATAGTATTCCTATGAGCTTCTTCTGCAACATCTACACAGTACTCAATCCACAACTATACTTGGTATAATCAACGAGCATATTAACTTCCAAGGTACTTTTTTTCACTTTGAGCTGCATCTGTTCATTTAATCTTTTTGTTATTGCTCATACCTCATTTTTCTTTTTTACTTTTTATGTAATATAGTTACCTCTGGACAACCTAGCTTGATTTCTGATGATCCAGAGGCTGTTACCCTTACTGGCAGCAGCCAGGAAGCAGCAAACCAGACAAACCAGAAAGAAATACATTGGGGGGTGAGGCTATTATTATATCTTCAAAATTTGAATAAGTTAGGAATTTTCATCCTGTTGTTGTTTCTGTTAATTTGAATGTAGTTATTTAATTACTGGTAATGCTTTTTGTTATATTTTTCATATTTATTAAAATATTTATATATTTAAAAGATGAAACATAAGTCCTATATATCGAGTTCTCAATTTAAACAATGTTACGAGTAAATTTTTTTGCCGAATTCAGCAATACATTCTCAATGACTGGTTTAATTTGTGAACATGATGCAAGGATATAAGAAGTTTATGAGTAAATTTTCTGCCGAATTCAGCAATACATTCTGAATGACTGGTTTAATTTGTGAACATGATATCAAGGATTTAAGAAGTTTAATCAAAGATTTATCTATTCAAAACTCCTCTTTGACCAGCCTCAGTTCAATTTTTATCCCTTCATCCTCCATCTTCAACGTTACAAGTGGTCTAGTCTCGATGCATTGTGTTATTGGCGTACTCCTAGTCCCTCCCTCTGGAATGAATTGTAAACAAAAATGATCAAATTACGCATATTAAGAAAGATAGTTGTTCACATTTATTCTATGCAATCCCAATAAAAATTAAGTCTGTTGCCTAAATTTCCCTCCATGACTAATAAACTGGATAATTGAAAAAATAAATAAAGTTAGGGATATTTTAGACATACTATCAATAAATATGAGAGAAGTATGTTAACTTTAGCTTATGTTTTTTTCCGAAAGATTGAATTATTTTTGCTTATATCTCCTTGCCATGTATCGAATTTGGATTTTACCATCACCATTCCTGGTGTACAGTGTTTATTTCAACTGTTAATGGCTGTAGAGAAACAAAGACTGTGCATTTGTTGCTCTTCTAGCTTCAAAACTGCTCTTCATTATAGTTTTTGAATGAGTGGCTTTGCTGATGTAAATTACTAATGACTGGTTCATTAATTATCTGGTTTCAATCTAAATTTGTTTGTCCAATAGTTGCTTGAAGACTCGCTAGAAGAACGGTTGGAAAAGCCTGGGGCCTTACTTTCAGACTCTGAAAAGGGCGACGGGGAAGCAAAAGAGGGGGAGAATGACGAGAGTAAGGTATATCCTTTTCGAAGTGCACCTCTGACTCTTTATATCCTTCCATATTTTTAAACGGTAACCTAGTCCTCGATATATTTTGAACCTAGGCATTTCTAGCAATGAATTTTGAAGACATTTTTGCTACTTTAATTCTATAATCCATCATTTGATATTTTTTTTTTTTGCTTTTAAATTATATACGTTTTTCTTTTAGAAAAGATCAATTGAAGTAGGAAAGCAAGGTGCTTCAAGCAAAAAGATGAAAAAGGATAGGGGTGGAGCTGCAACAGGGAAAAGTGCAAAGCCTGAAGTTACCACTGTATCAGCAGCTCCTCGAGTTAAAGCAGAACTCCCCTTGCCCATAATGTATGCTCTAAAGTCTGAATCTTTATTTTACGTACTTAAAATTCGATCTAGAATGTATATTTAAGCAGAAAGCAATCAAGGCATTATACTGATTTTTTCTTTCCATTAGGAATCTAGGTAGTCAATCCCGGATACGGCCAATCCCTAGGGGGGTAGCGCATAGCGTGATGACCGCTATTCGATCAGTTTTTTGGACAAATTGCATGAATAAATCTATAAAGTATAGACAAACATTTTTAATATAAAATTGAACAAATAACTAAAAAACTCGTGAAACATTCATAAATCAAAAGACTAGTCTTATTTTTCAAGTCCTTCCAATGGTTAAAGAACAAAGACAGAAAGAAAAAGAAAACATAGAAAGAAAAAGAAAAACATAGAAAGACAAACCTAACAGAGGAAAAGATTCAAAACATAGGAAGAAAAATAGAACAGAGGAAGGGACTAGGAACATAGAAAACAGATGAGAGATGATAGGACAGAGAAAGAAGGAGAGATGGAACAAAACAAAGCCATGCAACTTAGGCTTTGTTTGCGAGTTGGGTTTTGGAGGGAAGGGGAAGGGAAAGAAAGGCTTACGGAGAGGTAAACCCTTGTTTGGGAGTTTTAAAAAAATAGGGAAAGGTTTTGGGGGGTTTTGAAGGGCTTCATTTGTCCAATTTTAAAGTTTCCCCAAATTGGGGGGTTAAACATACAAATTGACAATTTTGTCCTCATAATAATTCAAAATTCCAAATTATAATTTACAAGATAAATTACAAAGTATATCACAATGTATTGATTTTAAGAGAAAAAAAAATGGTAAAATAGTAAAATTATCACATAAGCCCTCCATCTCCTTTCCTTCTTGGTTTCTTTAACTCCCAAACAAGGTGAAGGTTTTCCCTCTTTTCTCCCTTCCCTTCCCCTCCTAAGCCTTTCCTTCCCCTCCCCTCAAAACTCGCAAACAAAGCCTTAAGGGATATGAAAAAACAGAGGAAGATGAAAGGGTTAGGGTTAATCGGTGACGGCGGCGGTTTGATGGGCAGTGGCGATGGACGAAGAATTAGGGAGAAGAGTTTATGCAATGAAATTTTGTTAGGGTTTTCAGGTTTTGTGCGATGGAACAGTTGACTGAAGTGTGAGAAGAGGGAAAAGGGTTAGGGTTAACCCGAAACCCCCAAATCGCCCTTGAAACGGTTTAAAATTTAGGGTCCGTGGTTTTCTTGTTTAAAATAAGATAGCGGATCAGAGCCCGCTACGCCGCTATTGCAAACTTCTTTGCTATAGCCATGTGGCCGCTCTGCCGCTATAGCACGTTTTTGACTACCTAGATAGGAGTTGTGGAGTCGGCGTTAGTGACACTATTGGAGTTAGTTTTGATACACTCAGTGTAAAACGTTATACCCTATCTACCAATCGCAACCAATCATATGTATGACTTCAAAAGTAGTTATGAAGTCAAATGTTTTTGATGATTTGATAATTATGATTGATAGTCATATTTTTTGTAACTTAATTCTTGCAATGAGAGGGTAAAACTCTATATTATTTTTCTTTTGTTGAGGGAATTTGATTAAAACTCTATTATTTGATTAGTTTCCTTTCTCCTTAGCCACTACCAAATCAGAAAATCAAAATTCAGTCATTTATATATTTTAAAAACTACGTCATTGAGATAAGGTCTTTTCCCTGTTATGGTTGAAAACTTCAAATTCAAATTGTGCTTACATTTTAGTTATTTTGCTTATAGATTTTAATGCGGTTCTAAGAGCAGGATCCAGTGCCTGCAATATTCTGTTTTAGACATCTGCAATTGATTGTGTGCAACAAAGACCAATGTTTATCTTTGAGTAAATTTACATGCTTTGAGAATGTAATAAGCATTTTCATTCAGCTCGACTCTTAATATATCTGTTTGAGACCAAAAAACATTTGCTGGTACATCCTATTGGCTCTGTCAGTTTAATTTCAATTTGATACAGATGTTTTGTTAAACAAAGAGATTGCTGTTTTACGTTGAATGCTTGTTTTAGACAACAAGAAAGTTTTGCTAAGAAGAATGTTGTGGAGGGTAGCTCCCTTCTTCAAGCTCTAGGCTATTTTTCTGTGTGTTTTTTTATAACATTTACGTTTTAGTAGCATGAAGAAAATATAACTATTAGAGAGAGAAGGGAAAATAGGAGAAGGATAAAACGGAATCCTCCGAAACAAAATATGCTATATACAAATGAAAAGTAGGAATGTAACAAGGCCTCGCAAATGTTGCCTTGAAATTAATCATGAGTAAGTAAAAAAACAGATCCCAAAAATAACCTGGGGTGGTGGGGGACGTAACTCTACAAGGGGTTTTAGACGGGAGAATGTCCTTTTATTAATCATAGTCCATCCAGAGCCTTGATTCTAGGATAAGGGGGACCGAATTTTGAAAAACATGTAACTCTTTCAGCAATACATACCAAATGTAAGTAAATAAAAAAAAGTATATCCTGTATGTAAAACTAGTGGTGCATTTCAGTAGTTTTTTTTTGGACAAAATCACTTGATAATCTTTGTTGTAGATGCATATTACAATTGTGAAGCACCCACCACACCACCTATGAATGTAATTGATGAATGCGTCTAAAATTATCACGAGATCAAAAGTGATTCTTTAATAGGAGAAAAACAATTTTTGGTGGGTTAAAAAAGGGAAAAGTTGTGTCTACTTGAATATGATGAAGATTTTTTAATAGAAAAGTAGTTGCCTTGGCCCATGTGGAGGCTCTGCCGTTGCTTTTTGGGTTGTGCTGGGGGGGTGGGGTGGGTCTGATATCTTAATGTCGAACTGTGCATGTGATTTAATTGGGAATTCCATGTGCCATACTTATGGGATGAACTTTTATTTCTGGATAAAAAGGGTTTTGAAGGAAATCAACGATTGGTACCCGTGATTTAGATTCAGCTTTACACAAATTGAAGGGGGAAATACTTCTCATCGATCTTATCTCTCGAAACTCAAATAATTTCATATTCTTCAGTTCTGTATTTGTTTGTTATTGTATGATGTCATTCTCACCTACTTTAGGTATTAGCATTTTAGGACACTTTTAATTACACGCTAGTAAATTTTAACTTCATTCTGTTGATTTTAATAATGTTGCATTGTTGCAGCCCAACAGAGGTAGAACACTCCATCCTTGAAGATTTAAGGAACCGTGTACAACTTAGTAGTGTTGCACTGCCATCAGTTAGCTTTTATACTTTTATCAATACGCATAATGGGTAATGTCTACTACATATTTTTCAATATTATTTATTATGTTCGACTTCTGTGACTTAATGCTAATATTTTGGTCAACTGTCTCAGTTTAAGCTGTTCATCAATATCCCATGATGGATCATTGGTTGCTGGAGGATTTTCTGACTCATCACTAAAGGTCTTTTTAATATGCATTCCCCATCATCCATCTGTCTCGAAGAATACCCTCTATCAATAGAGTTTTATCTTGGTTGATGACTGGATTTCTGATAATTTTTCCGATTTTATGCACAGGTTTGGGACATGGCAAAGCTTGGACAACAACCCTCCAGTTGTGAGTTTGAATTTAGTTATTTCTTTTGTTTAGACTAATCTATGACTAAACTAATCTATGACTCATGCATTCTTTGTTTGATAAACTTGGATGTGGTTGGAAACAAGTATAACGATTGAAAGACTATTTTTTAATGTGCTTCATTGAACCAATATAGTTCAAACAATGCACTGAATGAATCAACTCATTTATTAATGGAAGATACTCTGATATTACTTTATATATTATAAAACTTTGGCTTAAATATGTCATTAGTCCCTGCAAATATAGTGGTTTTTGGTTTTAGTCCCCTACAACTTTTTTTGTTTGCATTTGATCCTTGCACAATAAAAAATCTTTGCTTTTCATCCCCAACGTTATTTGAACATTAAAAACATTTCTGAAACTAACGAAGGGACACATTAGACAATATAAACGTGCCACATGGATCCCATTTTATGATTTTTAATTTATTCTTGGCAGCTTTACAATTTAATAAATAGTTTTATTAATTAATAATACAAATAATATTAGATTTCCTCATTTTCTTCCTCGTGTTTACTTCATCCATTTCAGCATTTCCACCCTCCACTAAGTACTAGCTAGTTTCTTCCTTTTTTTCAACAATCAAACAAACACAATTTCTGCAAAAAAAGACTTGTTCTGAACGTTAAAAAAAAAGTTCTTGAGTTGTCGCATCATACTCGTGGTTGTTGATTCCACTCACAATACCGAAAACCGAAACCCTAATTTCCTCAATCCCCACCAAAAAGCATCTAAAACTTTTTCCCCAAAAAATCAAAGAAAGCCGTATTTCAATTTTCCCGTCGAACACTTTGGGTCGGCAGCTTCTCTTCGGAAATGTTTGGAAATAAAACCGGTTCCTAAGGTTCGTTGCGACTCTTCATTGGTCGCCGGGAATGTCCATGGGTTGTGATATTGTCTGTATTCGTGATGTTCCTTCAACACTTGCGCTTTTGAAAATACTGATGTCCATTAAATCGGCTCCAATCTTTAACTCTGCCAAAAATAAATGAATGTTTTTTTACAATATTTGAATTAATTTAAAATCATAAAGTGGATCCACGTGGCACATTGTTATTGGTCCAGTGTCCCTCCGTTAGTCTCAGAATTTTTTTTTAACGGTCAAATAATGTTTAGGGATGAAAAGCAAAGTTTTTTATTGTGCAAGGATCAAATCCAAAGAAAAAAAGTTGCAGGGACTAAAATAAAAAACCACTATATTTGCAGCGACCAATGACATATTTAAGCCTAAAACTTTTCACTGTATCATACATAAAGAGAGGGGCTGAAAGATACTTGGTAGTTTTTTTTTTTTTTTTTTTTTTGTAGTTTAAGAAAATAACATAGGCCAATGTGGTCATTCTGTTTCCAAATGTTTGGGAAAAGATTTAAGGAGATGATCTTTGGGTTTTTTTCTTGTTGTGCTGGGTTATTAGAACCCAAACATAAGTGATGTTATTATAATTTATATGCAATGAATGGTATTAAGACAATAATGGTAGTCATCTTTTAGCTGATATGCATACCAAAGAGGCTATTAATGCTAAAAAACACGGCTTTTGCTTAAACTTTAAAGCACCAGTGCATGTATAAAAGAATTTGATAGTTGTGTTGAACAAAGCCATCACCGAGTTTATGATAACTCATGCATTGCTTTTTATAATTGTCCTGTTATCAATTCTTCCATCCTCAGCTCTTTCACAGGGTGAGAATGATACGTCACAAAACGAACAGATGCTAGGAAAAAGTGGCGGGAAAAGACAGTATACACTGTTTCAAGGTCACTCAGGGCCTGTTTATGCAGCCTCTTTTTGTCCTGTTGGAGATTTTATACTTTCATCCTCAGCAGATTCAACAAGTATGTTTACTCATCTCGTTTGAATATTTGTCTGCAATGTTTCTTCTTTGCTTTTGGCATCGTATTTTTTTTGTTTATTTCATATTGTAGTTTTAATTTTGGGTTTTAAATGGATTATGCAGTTCGTTTATGGAGCACAAAGCTTAATGCCAATCTTGTTTGTTACAAGGGCCATAATTATCCTGTTTGGGATGTTCAGGTAAATCATTTTTTCTGAAACTTTATTTTGATGATGAATGTAGAAACGGCATGCCAAACACTTGAATAAAATATTACATTTAATAACGTGACATATTCAATTTTTCCACTTGCTTTGAACAAATAGAGCATGTGCATGTGTGAGAGTGCGAGTAAGATAGTAATTATTTTTACAACGCTCTCAAAATGTCCTCTTAATATAATTCACACTATTTCTTGCATCTTTCTGTATGTATACATTATGAATATGAGAATAAATTCATTTAGCAACAACAAAGAAGTGTACAAAAGGATAGGAGTATTAGAGGTCCTTCTTAAATTAAAAGGATAAAATATCCAACGTCAGAGAAAATAAGACATTAATTTTGCAAGGCTACCCAATCCCTCAAAGTATCTGTTTTTTTTAAACCCTCTTTATTTCTCCGGCTCTCTGTTTCTTTTTAGGCTAGAGAATCGACGTCTGTTAATGGCAAGATATTGTATGCACATATATTCTTGAAGGTTGTGTTTATTTCTTTTTTCTGGATGCAGTTCAGTCCCATGGGTCATTATTTTGCCAGCTCTTCACATGACAGAACTGCTAGGGTTTGGTCCATGGACAGGATACAACCCTTAAGAATAATGGCAGGACACTTGTCTGATGTTGATGTGAGTTATTATTAATCAATGCTTTCTCTTGTTCTAATTTTCTCCAGGATTTGTTCTCTACAGCGTTTATATGTTTCCCTAGCTCATTTGATTTTGTATTTACATCTGGTGATTTAAGAATCCATGCCTGTTTTATACTCTTAATTAGTGCGTCCAATGGCATGCCAACTGCAACTACATCGCAACTGGTTCCAGTGACAAAACAGTTCGACTATGGGATGTGCAGAGTGGAGAGTGTGTTCGGGTTTTTGTTGGTCACAGGGGTATGATCTTGTCTTTGTCAATGTCTCCTGATGGTCGCTATATGGCGTCTGGTGATGAAGATGGCACAATCATGATGTGGGACCTCTCTAGTGGCCGCTGTGTCACGCCTTTGGTTGGTCACACATCATGTGTCTGGTCACTTGCTTTCAGGTGATACTCCACCTCAATCAAAATATATTAACTTCATACTTGTGGACACTAAAGGTCGGTTGCTATCATGCTTTAAACTAATGCTATTCATAATTATTGGATGTATCAGCTCTGAAGGTTCTATTCTAGCATCTGGTTCTGCTGATTGCACTGTAAAATTATGGGATGTAAATACGAGCACAAAAGTTTCTAGGACAGAAGAGAAGTAAGTTTGTCTAACATGGCAAAATATAGAGTTTTGTTCTTATATTACTAATTAATTTTTCCTTTGGCAGAAATGGGAATACTAACAGACTCAGATCGTTGAAGACCCTACCAACGAAATCCACTCCTGTGAACACTTTGCGGGTAATGTACAGTATTGTATGACTATATGTTTATCCATAGATTTTGTCAATAATCTTATGATTTGATGTTTGTATTCTGTTTTTGGATGCAGTTTTCTCGAAGGAATCTTCTTTTTGCAGCTGGAGCTCTTGCAAAAAATGCTTAATATATTCCGAGGATGCCAAGTCGGATAAAAATGTTAAATCATGTACACATTTTTTTATACAGGATTTTTTTAATGTAAATTTTGTAATCACATTTTTGTTGTCCATCTAATTTATATACCTTTATAATGTGTTAAACTACTGACCGGAGATTAAAGATCATATTGTTGCTACTTCAAAAGCCAAATATAAGTTAAATTGTTAAAACTAAAAGATTAAAACGAACTTGTGCATAAATTAGCTGGTGTACTTTTGAGAATCCAATTTGCATCTGGGAACATTGAAGTATATTATTAACGCTTGTTTCACGTAATGCTTTTTCTTTGAATCGAGTTTACCTAATATTTGAAATGAAAGACATATATGACATCAGGTCCTATCTTAAAATCATGTTAAGTTGTTGCAGTATCCACATTATAACATTACTCTAATTCCTTCAACAACAAAAAAAACGATTACTCTAATTCATAACAATTTGTTCTTTTCAACACCTATTTGAAACGTTAACAGTAATTTCTGAATTTAATTTATGTGACTTCATTAAAGAACAACAAATAACAATTGATTTCTGATTACAAATCTCTGTACATTGGTGTATATCACTCATTTGAAACAAGCTTCATAATCTATTTAGCACACAATTCAAATAAAAAGATTATAAATTGCAATTAATTTCAGAATGCAAATTATTACGAATAATAATACGCACCATTCATAAAAAGAAAAAAGCTCAGACAAACTGAGAATAACCACTTGACCAAAAAAAAACTGAGCATAACCATAGCATATATTTTCAGGAGTAAACAAACTGGTGATGTATTGTAAATTTGATTCCTGAAGTGAAGTGACTGGAGCGATCATCATTTAGAAGATTGAGAAATCATAGCCAAATACTACTAGTTACGATTTAATGATTTTATAATTTATTTTTTTAGGAAATAATTTATAATTTTGTATATATATGATTTTAACTGTGAATATGTATAATCTCTCAAAAATAAAAATAAAAACCGTGAATATATAAATCTTTATTTTCTATAAAAGGTGTAGTTTGAAAAATAATTTTAATATTGTGAATTCAGAAAGAAAGAAAAAGACTCAACCACTTAGTAATGTATTAAGGCTTTGTCCCCTTGAGCTCAGCTCAGTTGGTATGAACAATGCATAAAATATGCAAGGTTCCAAGTTTAAACCTCGGCCACCACAAAATAAAAAGGCTTTGCTTGGTTGGGAAAGAATCTGAGGATAGACAAAAGTTAATGAAGCCCACACCTTATTAACATCCTCCTGATTACGAAAGAAAATGAGAGAAACTTGCTTTATTTTGTTATTCGAATTATACCCACCTAATGTACCCGAATTATTTTTCACAAGAATGTCACCCATTATCCTCCACTTTAATACCCGCAAAAGAAACAACGGCCATAAGTCCCCGTGAGCATAGTTCAGTTGGCATGGACAATGCATTGTTATATGCATGGGTTAGGGTTCGAACCCCGAACACCTCACTTATTCACTTTATAAGGTGAATTCTAGCCACTAGGTTACCTAACCAAAAAAAAAAAAAAA
>Ga0228711_1006084_pt1 | contig 18113 bp, 12 predicted proteins | sample MedpolnodulmetaG_2_FD_177996 | JGI IMG/M metagenome (GOLD analysis project Ga0228711, IMG submission 177996) | Root nodule microbial communities from Medicago polymorpha collected in Santa Monica, California, United States - brown nodules | ecosystem: Host-associated > Plants > Roots > Nodule...
TCTTTTTATTTCTGGTTTATATGTTTATTTGCATTTATTTTACGAATTTCAAAGCTTAAAATTCTGGTAAAAGACCTTTCCGGATTTTATTATCCGGATTAATCTGCAAAATTCTAACAATCTATTTTGGAAAACATAATCCGGATCAGGGGTAAAAATGAAAAAAAAATAGGACGCGCGAGGAAAGGCATAGGGTGGGAAAAGTAAATCCCGCCAAAGTATTATATGATCAAAAACGTGTACTTCAACAAAATTTCTAAATCTTCAAAATATTTCTCAAATGTTATTTTGTATTTTTTTTTTAAGATTGTGTATTTATTTTAAAGATGACTTGATATATTTTACGGTATACATATATTTTCTCGAAAAACATAATCATAAAATGATTGTTATGGTAGCAACTGTTAAGATGACTTTTATGGTGAAGAAAAGATGACATATTTATATAACCATTTTTGCAACTTTTGAGACAACTTTCTCATATTTTTATTGTATTCTTACTCTCTCTTTTCCTCTTTTACTCTATTGTTTTTTACCAATACTTACTCTCTATTTTCCTCTTTTTTTCTCTATGGTTTTTTATTAATAAGAAGAGATAAAAAGGTTGTCCGAAAAATTGTCATAAAATAAGTTGTACAAATAAAGGTATCATTACTCTAGAAAATATGAACCATAAAGATGACTTTTTAAGCTGCACAATTTTTTTTAATAACCAACACCCTGAAAGTCATTTTTATGGAAGAAATGCAGGTTTATTTTGGTCTTTCGTGCCGTAAATTTTGAAGTACCCAAAAAGGTATTAGGGTACACTTAAAAAATCTGCAACATAAATTTAGATTTCAGAACACAGGGTAAGAAAAACTAGTGGAGCAAGAGTTTGCGTAACATCATCTTTTTGTTTTGAATCACTTTCACATCCAACATATAAGAACAGTTTTTACAATTAGTTCAGTTTTATTACACATCCAGGTTAAAATACTTTACAGATATAAGATGGGGTAAAACTAAAACTAAATCGTAATTCCTGCTATTAGTGTTCAATCTATCTTCAATGAGAAAAGCATCATATTATGATGCAAGAGAACAAGCAACAAAAGAAATCAACATATCTACTGTAAAATCCCAAAAACTAAAATATTCAGGTCATTTCATTACTATCTTGACGTGTCCAGGAAGAAAAAATTACCGTGGCTTTGCGCCACCCCCACTTTCCTCCACATTAAAGACAGGAGTAGATGGACCGCTGGCACTCCTTCTCGATGCAGATTGCCCTGTGATTGTCCTGCCCATGAACTTTCCTGCCCTGCTCAGTCCACTGCCAACGGCACCAAGCCCACTGCCAACAATTCCAGCTCCAGCACTGAATCCACTTCCCACCATTCCAGCTCCAGCACCAATCCCACTTCCCACCATTCCAGCTCCAGCCCCGATTCCACTTCCTACAAGTCCAGCACCAGAACCAACTACTGATGCTGCTCCGTCTAGCGCGTCCATTGTACTTCCAATAACTCCTTCCTCTTTCAGTTTCTTCCTTTGTTCTAGTGTCATTTTCTCTGCTTCTAGTGCAGCCATCTGTTCTTCCTTGTTAAATTCATGATAGAAATACTGAAATACAAATGAGATTATAACTTTCAATCAATTGAGACAACATATAGTAAATGAATACAGAATGGAGAGGGAATAAAATATGTCGGCTTAAGCATGATTAGAAAAGAAATAGAAGGTTTCTTTACTGTCGTTTTGGGTGTATAAAGGCACACATTTCAAAGTTGCGATGTAATCGGGCTTTTATACACTCAAAATCATGGTAATAGAGTCATCTATAGAATCTCTACTCAACAAATGCATGTCTATTTATACCTTTATTCTCAAGGTTCCTCGATCCTTCTTATCTTTTACTTTCAATGTATCAAGTGATGACAGAAGCCTCAGTTCAATTTCCTTTTCAGTTTCTGCTTCCAGGTTAATAAGTGGCAATTTTGCTACTCCCAACCGTTTATCTTGCCCAATGTCTTTATCAAAAACCTATTTGCAGAGTCATGAAAATCTTTTATTTTTATTTTATTGAATCAATCATGGCATAGAAACAGTTTGACGGGAGCTGTGTAATTACAAGAAAAATTAACCTAAATATTAACATGTGCCGTGTAGAAACAAATCAATAAAAGATCAAGGGGAGAAGATAAGCGCTTTTTTGGTTTGAGAAAACACTTCGGAATAACGTGATATTAATAGAATAGTTTTGGGAAATGAATCGTATCTACTCTAATTGTTACAAAAACTTGTACAAGAAAAACTCAGGATAATGTGATAATAACTGAACGGTAATTTTGAAAAACTTAAATTACGTGTCAAAATAAATTCATGTTAATATACTTAACGTATCCGGAAAAATGAATTTCTTATTTCTTCCATAAGCATAAGTGAGGAAGATATATTCTACTTCCTAGAACTAATGAAAGCAAAATGTAAGTAATGCCGTAGAATAAACTAGCACAAGAGAAAGCAAAGTATTAGTTGTGTCAAACCTCGAGAGTGAGTGACTGGGTCTCCTTGTCTTCTGCAATCAAGTCGAATTCCTCATTCCAAATTGGATTCAAGTTGTTATCAACAACCTTTGTTTTGACTTTAAACAGTGGTCGAATATGCACAACTACGTAAGGATCAGATTTCCCAATCATTTCCATATTCTTTAGATCATTTGCTTTCATTACAGTCACTTTAAGTATTCCCTGGGGTTTAAGCTCCAGATCACTGCAAAAGACAAAGTCCTTAAGTAATTTAAAATATTTGAGCATTAACATCAAAATTGACATATTGCCAAATCAGAATTTGTTTTCCCTTTTTTCAAAGTGACAGAAGAGACAAAAACATTGAAACGGAAGCATTTTTTATTTTTTTTATGAATACTTCCACAAAAATTTCAAATTCGATTTGAAATATTGATTATCAAATATAGGAGTAAGTAACCCCAGATGCGTTTTGATCGGCATTCAGGAAGAAAAGTAACAAACAGAACAAAATAAGATTCACACTACCTAGTATCCACAGGAGTACCACCAAGTGGAACAACAATCCGATGAGGCCATTGGAGCATATCGGTAACAATTGAGTTCACAGTATCCTATGAAATGGTGGGCAAAATACAGTGTGGATTGTGAGTGTTTCTTCAGAATCAATTTAAGAGGAAAAAGGGCAAGCTCACAAATTAGAACTTACATCAATCATATCTGAAAGTCCAGGAAGTGCCGTCAAACTTCCACCAACTGCCTTCAGAGTGTAATCAATTCTAGGCTTTGGCTGATTAAATGTTTCATGGAAAAGTCAGTAATTCTAAGAGTTATAATTGAAAATTAGTGTCCCAAGTAATTCCGAAAAAAGTAATGCAGAATTCAATTAGAATATTGAATAAGGCCAAGGGAATATAAACAGAAATTGTAAAGAATCATGTCCCAGTCCACTTAATTCAAAATCTAAGGGCATTGCCCAATTAGTGTTGGCCCTAACAACATCCTACAATGATAAATCGGTAAACCACAGAAGCAGATAGTTAAATGTGGTGAACACAAGTTCCATATGAAGGGATCAATTATCTAACTCTTCTAGTTTTTGCTTAACAATTGCTCTAGTTTGCTCTAGTTCTTATATCAACTTCATCTTGTGGGAAAACAAGTAATTAATGCCACACAATCATGAAGTGAAAACATGCATATCCAACTTCAAGTCAATGTCCTGTTCACTAATTTTAGATTGATTTACCCCGGTTCCCACAAAAGGGTTTGCACAAATAAAACTGTAAACATTAAATTGAGAAACTCAGGTAGATCAACCCCCCACCCTCAAAGGTTACCTCAGCAAGTAGGGCAACAACAACAGCAGAAATGCAGGGGATCTCTTCGGCGAGTTGGAATATAACACGGATAATGGTGAAAACCTGGAGATCCTTCAACTGAAGGGAGAAACAATAACAATCAAAATTTTGAAAATGCCTCAGTGACATGAAATTCAATATAGAAACACAGCATAGTCTAACCTGAATAGGAATTGACGCAACAAGTGCTTCAACACCCAAAACAATATTAGGATCACCACCCCAACGAAAATCAATGTCCATTATGATTTGACCTTTTTGAAGACTCTGAACACGAATGCCTGCATGGATGAAAAAACTATGCATGTATTATTTCTTCATATACAAAAAGACGCAACAGAAAAATTGATAGAAAAGACACGGGTTATAAAAATAGCATTTTGTGACATTTTTGTTCTGCCTTATCAAACATTTTTATAACAATCCTATTAATGCTGTCAACATTTTCATATATTTGTAGATCCTAAAAAGCAAAATTGTTGTTACAAGGCTTATGTTCCATATAAGAAACCTCTGAAGTATTTTATCATAAAACTACAAGCTCCAAATTTTATTTATCCGTTTCGTCGAATAGTATTTTATCATAAAGATACAAAATATGGTGTTAGTTTAAAAAGATCATGGCCTTTATCCTTTAAATACATTAAAAAGTAGTTTCCACCATAAGAGGACATAACAGTTGATGGTCAGAAGGTTTTCTTCAAAAAAGATTGAGTTTCCTTCTCATTATGAACAACAATTGATGATAGAGATTTTCTTTCCACAAGGAAGATTAGGTTATATTTGGTTCTAGTTCGTTTTATATGTATGCATGAACTCCTCTCTAAAATTGAAAAACAGAACTCAAATTCTTTCTTATCAACTATTATTAGTTATTAATCATTAACTGTATTAAACAGAAAATGAACTCAAAAGTGAACAAAAACTCTCCAATATCATTGGATGTCAATTATAAAATCCACTTCAAGCAACCATCGATAGAGTACCCATGAGAAGCCACAAGTATAACATAACAAGGCCAAAGGTAGGATCGAATAAAAAAAAATATGGGCTTTCCTCTCCAACCAAATTAAGTTACAAGAGACAAAAGGAGAAAGAAAAAACATCGTACATAATGATAATGTCATGTTTTCCCTCTTTTGATTTTTGAAGAAACAGGTGAAAAAATAAAAAACATGGATATAAATATCTAGATAACTTGCATCGGTGAAAATCTTGTTACACGAATCAGGCTTAAAGAACTGTTGTTAAAATCAAAATAAATGACATATCAACCACATTATCTGACTTTATACACAGCATTTGTAAATTTATCAGGGAAAAGAATCAAAACCAACAACAACCGAAGCCTTTTACCAACTAGGTAGATTCAAATATAAAATACACACCCACACGCACGCATGTGCGCGCCTGTGCGGATCAAACAACACCATAATGTGCAAACAGGAAAAGCAATGAAGAAAGGAATCTGTGTGGATTGGTACCTTCAATTTTTGGAGCGACAGTTCCAAGGGACAGCTTACTTAACTTCAACGAAGAAATTCCAGGAGGTCTATACTCTTCTAATAGTGGTTCAACAGATTCTCTTATCACCATAGTTGCTGCCTAAAAAAGAAAACACAAACAAAAACAAGATAAAGCAAGTTATTTATGCAAAGAATGAATACCCTTCCCAAAGGAAGATTAGGAATGAAAGCCAAAGTTTAAAGGTCTCCTGGAGCTTGAGCGCAAGAGTATTTTTGTTTAAGGAATGCAAGGTGCATATTGCAAAGAACATACACTGTGTTTTTCGAACACAGTGTTTTCAAAGGAAAAAAATGCATTGCTTCCTTACGACCAAGGGGTCACAAGTTCTAGTTAGTAGTCACAGAAGCCGCCTCTCAAATCAAGGTAAGGTTCCTTCTGATGTCTTATGCACACTAATCACAATCATACATATATTACCGTATTGTTCATTTCAGTGTAAATCTACATCACTACATGTGCATCAAAAGGGAAAGCTGTAGTATTGTTGCAAATTACAATCATGTCAACTACGTTAGGTTTATTCATGTTATCTGGTTTGTGACTTCGTTTATGCTGGGAATGGGATTGATACTCAATAAAGCACCATTGACCTGCTTAGTACACGGGGCCCGTTGGGATTGTAGATGCATTTATGGAGTTAAGTATTGCAACTTGTAACTGAGGTTAATGTTTTATGCACTACAAAGCCTTATCATTCATCTGTTGCATTTTGGGTTTTTAAAAGTTCTAAGCTGTGCATCTTAGGCGTGTCTTATGGAAAATAACCATTATATTTTAGACTCGGTCAATCGTCCTCAAACTCGAAATTATGTGCAAGTCTGTCTGACAATTTGTACACAAACAATTTGTAAGCCAGTTAATTCGATTTTAATATCTAGAGTAGTAAGGCTGTACAATTTTATTAGTTAACTAGAGTTTTTGACAATGAGGATGACCCATGTATTGCAATTCCTCCTCCATTGCATCCGTGTTTCTTCGCCCTAATCTAGTCTCTTTCCAAGAAGCAGATCATTGTGGTCAGATCAATCATTATAGCTGAATACCAAAGCATTGCTTCAAGTACAGCTGATTTTTTTTTTATTGAGACACGGCTATGTGAGCTTCATGCTAAAGTATACAGTAGAGAAGTAGAGAAGTGGAGTTAGTTATTAGTTACAATGTTAATTATCAATTAGCAAAGTAGTTGTAACTGTCTCAAGTATGGTATAGCTGTATCAGAGTCACAGAGAAGCAACACACAATGTATAAAAAGATGCTAATACTGAACTGTGATACAAATCAATCAATTCAGAAAATCAAATTTTTATTATATTCTCTCTCTTTCCTCAGCATAGATTTTATCAGAATCCAATTTTCGTGGTATTGATTTGAGTTTCTGAACTATGTGGGCAATCAATTACAAACCCAGGATTAGCGTCTACCCATAATCAACAGTTCTAATCCACTTTCTCTCGTTCAAACCGAACAATAAGGGTGTTTGAAGCAATGTAATTCATACCATCACAAATAAACAAACTAATTAGTTATTGCATAAAATATATTAAATAGAAAACAAATCTAGTAAGAAATCAATAAACATCACACAAACTGCTCTAGATTATTATACAAACAAGTTTACTCACATCTGCCACAAATGGCCACAACTTGGACAGCTGCTTGTTTAGCCATTTCACCTGAAAAAACCCATCAACAAAGGGTCAAACATTTTGCAATCCACTTTTTGCTTAAAAATATAGAAAGGGTCATAGAAAGAGAAACAATAAATAGAGTTTCTAAATATAAATTTAGTAGCTTCATTTGATGTTTTGCCAATGCCTATGATAGGATCGTTTGTAAAATCATTTCAGCGTAAAGCTAAGTACGACAACAACAGGTGATAGGCACACCTGCTCATATACAGGGAAAGATATCCATTCAGGTAAATTTTCACCACAAATTTTCTTTAAGTCGTCTCTATTAAGGGATCCAAGGAGTTTAATATCAACTGCCTGCAGAGAAAAATTAATAATGTTAAGACAAGAAGAAAAAATACATCCACAAATTAATATGTGACATTTCTTTTGTTAAAGAAAATGGCCACAGCTCACACAAGCCCAAAATAATAAATTATTGTTAGCACTGTAATATTTAAGTCCTATTATGTTTCCCTTTTCATTTTTCTTTTTCATTCCCCTGTTTTTATTGTCTTCTTCGTGTGAATAGATTCTCTTGAATAATGCCACAAGTTTGAGTGTAGTGAACGGAAACACGGAATAGGCATTGAAGAGCTTTTCAGCTTAAATGGTCCACCTGAATTGACTAGCATTAATCGAGGTGTAATGTAGCTTTCAAATAGCAACAGTCTAAGACCAAAGAGACAACAAAGTCTGCGAATTCGTAGGAAATTAAGAATTGTGAAGAAAAAAAAAATATTTTCATAAAAATTCCAAATTTTGATTTTACAACTTTTCAGTTTTCACCGAGTCATAACTATAAATTGTGATCTTCATATAAGTCTCCTCAAAGAGGTGTTCGGTGTTCCTTCTGTGTGTGATTATTACTATCATTCGCTGAGAGAAAAGTTTCCAATACCAGGTCTGCTTCAGCCCGTTAACAGAGGATGTCAATAATCCTAAAATGATAAAGCATTCCCCTTTCACAGCCCTATATCACTTGCCTTACTAATAAGTGAAATTCCACTAATATGGTATTGGTTGTTCAAATCTAATGAATTTCCAGTTACTGGTTATTCTATTCTGCTTATGTTTGGTTCCATGTTTTGAGCGGGTAGAATTGATTTTGATATGTTTAGTTGTTCTCGGGTAGAATTGATTCTAACCAGAAGCTAGCATTTGAGTCTCAGCCTGACTTTAAAGTTTTCACTGCAGAACCAACATGATCAATTCATTTAAAATCATTTTTTGTCATGCGCAGAACCAAACATGCACTCCATAAACTATGTTTGGTATCACGGTAGGTTTGCCGAAATCACACTGAGCCACCATGATTCTGCAAAGGGTACACTAGGTAGCTTTTGCAAAATTACGATGACTCGCTATGATTTCAACAAACACCACTTACCAACTTGATCACATCTTAAATAATTCATCAACTTTATTTCGACATTACTAATTGGAAGAAAATACAAAACATTGATGAATGTAACGTAACATACCTTTGCAATTCTCTTGCGGCTTCTGTATCTCATCATTCTCTCCCATCCAGCCATCAATGCTACGCCGAATAATACTCCCAGAAATATCCCAAAGAACAAACCCATTTTCCCAAATTCCAACCACAGCTATCTCTAATTCAAAATTCACCAAAACCAATTTTGAATAGAAGCATCCAATGCAAATGAACAGAATAGTAATGAAGCTAATTTAGAAACGTGTTTAAGAAAAAGATCACAAAAAAGAAAGAAAGTTTTATTTATGAGTAACGTGATTATGTTTCTCTCTCTAACTCAGTGTGGTTTGTAACTGAAAAATCTTGTGTTTCTTTGATTGTAACGTCGAATTGAAGGTTCTTTCTTTTGTCTTTTCAGACGTACGATTTTAATGAAAAGTGTTGAGATCGGTCAGCATCAATCAAAAGTGTAACTGTAATCGTGCACATTTATGGCCTTTTCACTTTTTTCTTATTTTTTTAAGGAAACAAGCTTCAACATTTCATTCGAATGACATCCTCTTTTAACACCGTCTCTAACCATGCTCTTTTACTCCCTCCCTCCCATAACTAAAAAAAAGAAAAATTTACTATGTATTTTAGTCACTTTACTTTTCAATATAATATTAATTTTTTTTTCTCTTTATAACTCTAATTAATATTACTTTCATCTTTTCCAATTCAATATATTACACTTTACATTTATGATAGTGGGGAATGCACCAATACTTAACAAGGACACTTAAAACTATTTTTCTCTCTCATTCATTTACACATTTGTCTTAACACGTGTGAAATGAGTTTTTGGCTCAGTTAATCCAAGACAGAGGGAGTATTAGACAAAATTAATATAGATCAAACCATTTCATGTTGATTACATTTTTAAATTGTAAGATCCATATTGATTTGATATTAAATAAAAAAATATGAATATTAAAAAAAGCGTTTAAAAAGAGAGTATTATTGACCCAGCTCTAAAATAAAATGGAGACTAGTTAGGAATGTGACAACAAACACATCATGTCATTATATTAAAAATGACATGATATCGTGATAATAATTAACGAGTGAACTTCTAATCATATTGTGATCATTTTTAACCTAACATATACTTAGGATAGAAATTACAAAGACGAGATAGGATAAAATTAAAAAATAATTTATTTTATCCTATTTCTTTGGTGTATCAAACACAAGATTTAAACATGATAGGATAAACTTTGTATTTTAGTCACTCCATGGCTATCTTGTTTGAGATCTAATAATTATATTGGAGTTTTTATGCTTTTATTGTTTCTTTTCTTGCGTGTTCTCCATTGTTATTTTCAACTTGTTTCAAGTGTGTGCACTCTATGTGTTTGCTAAAATGTTTGTGAGAGATTTATTTTATTAGTGTGGTAGCAAGGGTCTCAATGTGGCTATCATCAACTTCAACATGATTTCAGTCTTAACAATGAATTGTCAATATGTGCTAGAATTGATCATTTCAACGATCATTTATAGTCGGAATGAGCGAACAACAACAATTTTTTTTCGAGGATGGATTCAATTAAAATTTCATTGATCATATGTGGGAGGATTTTGTCTGGCTGCTAGGGTTAAAACTTTGGTTTGTTAATATACTATTCTGCTTATAAAATTATGTGCATTGATAATATGTATTTGACTTTTAAAATGTGTAAGGGGATGTCCCACTTGTGTAGACAGTTTGATTATACTCTTGTTATTTTAGCATTTGAATGAAGTTTATTTTATAATAAAAAGAGTTTAATTTGTATAGCTCGTTGGTGTACAAAAGTTTTAGACGCTCCAAGACACGCCATTGAATGCATGTGTAAATTTTATATACACCGATGGTCTATATATAAATTGGGTAATGCTAATCAGTGCCCCTGAGTATCGATTGACATTAGCCAAACAAGGAAATTTGATGTCAAAAGAAGAAGTATTTAATGCATTGATTGCACAACTTTGAATGCAATATTATCCTTTTTAGATCATTATTTAAGCATTTAATGCAAATATTACTATATTTGACTTCTTAATTAGTACTCTGAAACACCGGTTAACATGACCCATATAAATTAAGAGAGCTTCTACGGTGCAGTCAGAAAACTGACTTTTTTGAAAAAGTTAATTTTGATTTTAATGTTTGATTCATTTTTAAATTGTTGATTACTGATTAATGATCAATAGTAATTCATCTAGTAATGCTTGCAATATCTTGGACTTACAGGTACTATTATATTGTTGGCATCTTTAACATGCAAACAGATTTGATGATATTATGTGATAGTCTTAAGTGTTACATTTTGTGGGGTGTTACACTTAAAACAAGGTATGATAAAATTAGATTAAGTGTAGTCTTGTTAATATGATGAATTGACGATACCATGAGGACTGAACTTTTGATGTCACTGTACAAACAGTGGGGTGTTACTCACTACACTTTTGATATTATAGTGTTAACTTCATCAGAAAAGTCATTTTCACGACTTCACTATAGAATTTTTCATAAATTAAACTGTAATATTAATCGTTAACATTAAACTATGCCTTAGGTTAAATTGTTCATTGCGTAAAAAAAAAAGTTAAATTGTTCATATATGTTTGATGTCCTTGGTGGGGAGGTTGAGAAGATTACATTTTTAACTGAAAGTTGCTACCCCATAATAGATCTGTTGCGTATTAAATTGAAAATATTTCTTTTAAAAAAACTTTTAATGTACATTGTGCCAACCTTAGGTCGAGACGAGATTTGATGTAGACCACCTCCCCAAGTCGATTGCACACATTGGCAATTGCATGAGGTATCAACTTATCTTAAGTTGCTTATTTTCCGTAATAGGATGTGTATATTATCCGTAATAGAATGTCTATATTGTTGGACATCAACTAAAAACATGCGTGATCGTGTTATCATCAATTTGATTTAAAAGAGTTTCGTGTGTAACTTGTGTTTCTTACCATCCGAAAAAAAAAATCCACCTTGTCTAGCTTGAATGATATAATCTTAATCTTAATCTAATACATTTTCCTTTGGTTTAGTTATTGGTATCAAAAGAGTTGGTACTTCTTTTCCCTAACTATGAAGATACTAATTGAAGCTCACATTGGACTTGCGCGTATTATTTGGTAGCATGAACAATTTGCGCGTCCTATATTTTTTTATTTTTTTTAAGAAGATTAGGTAAGCTGGTTTCTAGGATGAGTCTTTTTTTTTACTAACCGAGTCACCATTCACCATTCATTGTGTGTTGTATTATGCTTCTTATGTAAATGACAAAGAAACATAATTTATTCGTCTAAATAATAACTTGAAGACATATTTACAAATTAGTGAAAATTTCAATTACTCATTTAATTTTTTTAAAATAATTCAGAAAAGTTTCAAAAAATTAATCGAGGTTCTATTATTATTAAAAAAATAATAATATTGTTGTCCATAAAACTTGCCGGAACTTGCAATTTTTTTGTTTTGAGTAACAAAAAGTAACTTTTTCAGCATAAAATTTAACCTTAATAAAAAATATTATTCAAAATTAACCTAAAAATTATTATAGACCCATTAAAATTATTATAGACCTAATAAAATTTATCACTCAAATAAATACCAAAGAAAGGTAACAATAATAATTAAACTCAAATAAAATCTAAAAGTGATTCTCTTGTCCATCTGAATATGAACTAACCTGTAAAAAAAATTCTAAAACTGAAACTTATCCAATGCATCACCATAATTTCACAAATGCAATTGCCACACAAAACCCATAAATCACCACGCGCAGATCAACGCGTCTCGCAAACGCGCCACGGCTAGGTGTCTGCGGGATCGTAATCGGCGGAGAATCAACACTATCGGCACCAGGTGGCTCCGCGTAGGGCGGCGGTGGAGGCTGATTTAGATTCGGCGGCAATCCTATACCACGCTGAACATCGATCTGAAATGCTAAACCGTGTTGACACTGAACACCTTCGTTGGTGTCGGAGAAGAAGTAGTTGGGTCCCACAATAGTCAACGGGACGGGAATAGTCAACGCTTCGCTGAAGTTATTGGTTCCACTGCTGTAGATGAATGTTCCGTCGTCGGCGGTGCAGCTCGTGTAAGCGGTTTTGTTGTATGCGAGAATAACGCTCTGATTCGAATTCGTGTTGAAAACTACAACAAAACAAAAAAAAAAGATTTAGCTACGATTTGATTTGATTGAAATTTATGATTTTAATTTTCTATAATGAAGTTAAAGATCTAGATAGAGAAGGGGTGATTGAGCTTACTGAGATAATCGCCGAGGTTGAAAGATTGAGAGGAAGCCCAAGAAGAGTAGTTGGTGGCGGAAGTGTTGGTGGTGGAGTTGAAAAGCCAGCCGGAGGTGCCGCCAACTGTGTGGTTTTTGTAACCGGTTGCGGCGGTGGTAACGGAGATGGTGGTGAATAGGAGGAAGACTAGGAGCGTGATGTACGGCGCCATTTTGTGATGAAGTGTTGTGCTGTGCTTGTGTGGATGTGATTGATTAGTCTTAACATAACATATGTAAATTTGTTTTGAGTGGTCCCTAGGAATCATTCTTTCTCTTTCTCACCTGCTTAATGCATTTAAAAAACAAATAATATTTGAAAGTGCCTTTTTTTGTTACATAAGCATTCAGTATATGGTACATTTGATTTTTCAACAATAAACCACACCAGGTTTCTTCTTCAGAATGTTGGAATCATAAAAGACTCTAACAGTTGAGTAAATCTTAGAAGGATCAGCCATTGCACCAATATTAGTATATTCTCCATCACTTGACTCATGTGGTGGGATGAGAGTTATTCCAAGCTCATCAATTCTCTTCAAATGTTGTTCTGTCATTGGATTTCTCCACATAGCATCATTCATTGATGGTGCTACAAACATTGGCTTCTTATAGTCCCATGATCTCACAATGCTTGTCAATAAGTTGTCACACAACCCTCCAGAAATCTACAAAACCAAGATTCCATAATAGTTAATATAAGATATAAAAGAATTCGTTCAAGATTGTACCAAGTTAAATCTAGACTTTCCGATCTTAATTAATCGGCCACCATGGATGTGTGAATAAATTATAAGTAATGAGGGAACAATAATTGATTACCTTGGCAAGAGTATGAGCTGATAAGGGAGCAATGAGAAAGATATCAGCCCAATTAGCAAGCTTAATATGAGCAGCAGTATCACCTAATTGTTTCCAAGCTTGCCATTCATGCTCATCATTGAATACAATCACATCCTTTGGGATTGAAGCTTCAGCAATAAAATGACAAGATGGTTTTGTGACAATTGCATGTACTTCTGCCCATTCCATGAAAGCACGAAGAACAAGTCCGAATTTCATCGCAGCTACACTTCCACAAGCACCAATTACAATCCGAGGCTTCCTCTTAGCATCTAATCCATGCGTAACAGATTTTCCAATTGCACTTGTAGAAGCCATATTTCAACAAAAATCTTATGGTCTTAACTTTCTGTCACACCTCAAAAAGCCTGTAACATAGTGTATACATGCCTTAAATTTGTTAATATATACACAATAAAGATTCATTCTTTTTACACAGCCATATATAATTACATCTCAACAATATGAAAATGCATAAACAATTTGCTCGGAATCAACCGAATCTATTACAAAACGCATACATACAAAGTATATCACAAGCATATTCTCAAGGAGTTACCATCAAGAAAGTTTATACATGAATAAAATAGAACATTTATGATCACACACACACAGAAAGAAGAAAGAGAGATGAATCTTGAATCACACGAAATTAAATATTCTCTTAAACACTTGCAAACTGTTGAAAGAATAAGAATAGAAGAGAAGAAGAATGCGAGTGAAAAAGTTTCTTGACCTTGTTGTGAGTTCAGAAACAAAAGAACAAAGACTGATCTCTCTTTCTCTTTCTTGTAGTTATGGAGCATTCAGAAAAGAGACTCTCTAAGTTTTTTTAATGAATTTTCTAAGACCAATCGCGGGATTTATATGCCTTGTGAGTTGTGTTATGAGAGGTTTGTTTTGGAACTTTATAAAATGAAGCGTGCTACTCAAGCTAGATAGCTATCATACCCCACAAGCTACTCAAATTATGTATAAAATGTCATTTTTTATGACTATGTTTGAAAAATATGATATTTTTATTTATGTATTAGATTTATTTAAAATATAAAATTATAGAATTTTAAATTCAACCATTATATTTGAACATTTCATATTTTTCTACATCAATTTAACACCTTATTTTATCTTTATCGCTCTCATTCTATTACATCACCAATCACATCTATTAGATCATTCTCTCTTATGTTTTTCCCTCTCTAAATGCATACACTTATATGTGTCTACATTAGACATTTTCCTTTTGAATTAAGTTCTTAAAATTGCCGAAACATTTTGTTTGTTTCGAATATTTTATAGTTGTAAAACATATGGTTAAAAAAGTAGAGTTACTAAAAATGTGTGGCGTACATGTATGTTAAATCTTCTAAAATTAATTTAATTTAAGCCAATGTACTTGATATTAGCACCCTTGGTTTTTTCTAATACACTCCCCTACATTCTATTCTTACTTTTTTCTTTACAAAAAAAATAACTCGATTTGAAAGTTAATTTTGGAACATCGTCTTCGTTTGGTCAACAAATCCTACATCTCATGTGATGAGATGTCTATAACTTGTACGAGGTATCTAACTTGTCGTACTTATGAACTCAAGAAAAAAACTCGTTGCACTTGTATTTATCTTTTATTGTCTATGCCTATATTTGTTTTTAAGGTGGAATTGCATTAAACACACATCATGTTTGAAGTGACAACTTATAACTTTTGTATCTTCACGGTGAGAGTGCTTTGAAGCATGAGAAATAATTGTTGGATGTCAAAGCACTCTCATCGTGAAGTATGAGAGTGCTTTGTAGTAAACCTTAACAAGGACAGAGGAAATAAAGAGCTGGTGGGAAAACTTTAGAAAATAGTACAAACTCCAAACGCTAAGCATGGAGAGGAGTGGAGGTTTTAATGATATTTCTAAAATTAAACTGAACTTGTTTATATTTGGTCATAAAAAAAAAAATCTAAGCAAAACAAAAGAGATAACTTGTAAAGGAAGTTAAGAGCATGATACAAAGCAACACACTCATATTTACAGTTTCAAATCAAAGAAGTCTACATGAACATATTCCAATGTGTACAAAAGATCAAGAGCATGCTACTATCCATTATCCAAAGCAACACTCTAGAAGACAATGATATTCTTTTGTTTTTCACAGTCGTTTGAAACATTCTTCCTAAGCCTCACCAACTTTATTTTCTTTCAAAAGCTTTGAAACATAAAAGTTTTTGACGGTCGAATAAATGGTAGAAGGATCAGCCATTTCTCTCATATTAGTTGGCATGTGTTGAACAGGTGGGATAAGAGTAACACCAAGCTCTTCAACGCTCATGAAGTTCTGTTCTGTGAAAGGGTTTCTCCACATACAAGCATCCATTGATGGTGCAACAAACATCGGCTTCTCGTAGTCCCATGCTCTCACAATGCTTGTCAACAGATTGTCACACAACCCTCCAGCAACCTACAACACAGAAATATTTTCAGTCTCTAATAGTCAAGATATGGCAATTGTCAATGTATTTGAAATATTTTCAGTCTAATGAAATTGACAATAATTGCTTTTAGTGTGTTAAAAAAGTACTGAAAATCCTTCAATTCATCAATGTACCATAGAAGCTTGCAAAATTGTATATGGTCAGTTACCTTGGCAGCAGTATGTGCTGATAAGGGAGCAACGACCATGATATCAGCCCACTTAGGAAGCTCAATGTGAAGCACAGAATCACCTATCTTTTTCCAACTTTTCCACTCAGAATCGTCACAAAATATTACTGCACCCTCTGGGATTAATGATCTTGATTCACCACTACCAAGAAATTGTAAAGCTGTTTTTGTGACAACAGCTTTTACTTCAGCCCATTCTGATAAAGCACGAAGAACAAGTCCAAATTTCATGGCAGCTACACTTCCACAAGCACCAAGTACAATCCGAGGCTTCCTCTTAGCATCAAATTCATAATCATATGTAACAAACTTTCCAATTGCACTTGTAGAATCTGCGTTAGCCATCATCACCAATATATGTTTTTAACAATGTCTTCAATCTTCATTCTTATATCGCATGCAGGTCAAAATTTCATATTCCTGTAACATATAATACGATTATGTGATTTTGATAAGCAATATCATCATAGATCATCTCTAGATGGAGGCATGAGCCAATAAAGATTCATTTTTTTTACAGAACTATGATATGAAAATTCACGAACAATTAATTTGCTAGGAATCAAGTGAATATATCGGGTCATTTCTGATGAGTTTTGGACGAAATTATCATATGAAATAACACTACTGATGCCAGAAAAGGTATAGCATAACATATACTACTTTTCTATAGTTTCTACATTTTTTACAAGAAAACAAAATGAAGCAAAATGAAGTAACACAGGCATATTCTTGAACCAAATAGAAATAACCAAATAGAAATTCTTGGACCATATTCTTGAAGCAAAATGTTTGTCAAGAAATTTGATAAATGAAGCAAATAGAAATAACAAGTTAAAACTGGCACAAGAAGAAAGAGAGCTACATCTTGAACCACAAGAAATTATTCTCTTAGAAAGAATAACGACAAAAACAGAAGAACAAAGACTCTCCAAGCTTCTTTTTAGTTAATTTTCTCAGAAGAACAAAAACAAATCATAGGGATTTATATATGTGCCTTGTGAATTGGGTTATTGGAGTTTGTCTTTGAACTTTATAAAATGAAGCTTTCTTGCTACTCAAGCTAGGCTTCATACCCCAAAAAGCTACTCTAATTATATATATATATATATAAATTACTTTATGAAGGAAAAAAAATTATTCTGGATTTTTAGTTTTTGAGAAATATACGTACTATAGTTGTGTTCCGAATATTTATTTTAACAATTTTAGATTTTTCATAAAATGATTTTTTTTTTAAAGTGAAAAAACTTCTAAAATTAACAGTTTAAGCCCATGTACTTGATATTATTAGCATCCTTGGTCTTTCTAATACACTCCCTATTCTATTCTTACAAAAATACGTCGATTTGAAAGTTAATTTTGGAACACCATAAGAGACCAACAACTTTTACCTCTTATATGATGAGATGTCTATAACTTCAACGAGGACTCTAACTTATTGCACTTATCAATCACTTGTCTTCTTAACCTATGTTTGTGTTTGCGGTGGAATTGTATTAAACACAAATCGAACTTGAAGTGACAATTTATGGGTTTTTTTTTATCTTCGTGGTAGCGAGAGTGCTTTAAAACATGATAATTCATGGTTGTTGGATGTCAAACTAAGTCAATTCTATGGTGCACAAGAGATGTGATGTATTAAGTCTTACTATTTGATTAAAGATGATGCGATGTGACTTATTGATCCAATAATATAAATATATATATATATATATATATATATATATATATATATATATATATGTGTGTGTGTGTGTGTGTGTGTTATATATT
>Ga0228711_1006086_pt1 | contig 18105 bp, 8 predicted proteins | sample MedpolnodulmetaG_2_FD_177996 | JGI IMG/M metagenome (GOLD analysis project Ga0228711, IMG submission 177996) | Root nodule microbial communities from Medicago polymorpha collected in Santa Monica, California, United States - brown nodules | ecosystem: Host-associated > Plants > Roots > Nodule...
AAAAAAAAAAAAAGAAAAAAAAAAAAAAAAATTGAAAAATTTTTTTTTTTTTTTTGTACTCGGTGCAAATACTAATGACCCGTTCTCGTCTAACCATGCATGTTAAAAAAGATAAATAAATGTAATCCAAAAAAATGAATAAATTGTCAACGTAGCCTAACGAGAGTTTGAATTTGACAATTCTTAACCGATTGCTTCCGGAAGAAGAAAAAGCATTCGATTGGGTAAATTTTTCTTGCTCATGAATTATAATCATTACACATCTGACTAACATTTTCGTTTATATTTCTTTTGTCAAACTAATCAAGTTTGATGAAGAATGGAAAATCAAATGTTTTACTTTAATGTTAGTAGTCTAGTGAATTTAAATGGTTTAAGTCGAGAGAAAACACTGTGGCGCCTATACTAATAGTTAATATTTTTGTTTACCGTCTGAAAACATTTTCTAAAATATATGCTTATCTATTTCTTATCGGTTAATTTTTTTATTTTATTTTATGGAAAGACAGTGAGGTTATATCTTTGTGATGAACATATTATGTGTGCCACCGGAGTGCAACAAGGCAACCTATTAGAGCCACTCCTTTTTACTCTTGTGTTACACTTCTTATTTATCATATCATAGATAGTTGCAAGTTTCTTCTTCATCCTTGACATCTTGATGATGTGACTCTTGTAGAGGGATTCAGAAGAGGTGGCTAAGGCCTTGAATTGAATATTCGTAAGACTGAGATCTTTTGGCCTTCATGTGATGATAATAAGCATGGGGGGACTACAATTAAGTCTAATATATAAAGTGATTTGAGTGTCACGCATGCATTGACTTGGTCAAAATTAGTCTAGGAGGCCAAAAGTGCAAAATAAAGTAAACTTAAGGAACTGATTTATTATTGTTTTTATAGAGGGCCAAAATCGCAAGATTGTGATGCTTAGAGCAAAACTGCAATATTTTGTTGAAGTGACACTTGAAAGTTTGCAGCTTATAATATAAAGTGAACTTCTGCCAAATCTAAAGAAGGACCTCGCTCTCTTTGAGTTTCTATAATGTTTCAAGTAAATCATGGGAGGAATTCATCACCAATGTGACACTTTGTTTTTCGTGAGTGTGCAATCAATAACATAACAAGTCAATGATATCAGTTCTTTTAAAAAAAGTCAATGATATTTGTAAGAACAAAAGGAATACATTTTTTATGAACGATCAAATTATTATTTTTTTTTTTAGCAACAAATTATTATAATTATAGAAGTGAGTTCTTCTAATATATGGACCTCAAAAAAGTTTAAAGATGGGCTCTCACTATTTTTACTAAGTATCGCATGACTTCCATATTTTATTTATAAATATTAAAGAGTTTTGCATTGGATGAAAGATGGTATGGATAAATGTTTATAAGTGATGACATTTATTATCTCCCAAGCTGATTGTGTTGAGTTGTATTATGTCCAACTAAAATTTTTAAGATGAAATCAGAAGTTGATGCCAACGATTTACTATCATCTTGGTTTCTGCAATCCTCGACATTCTGACTGCACACACACATATATGCAACTCATAAACAATAAAGATCTCTTTTAATAAAAATATTGAAAGTCCGTCCGTAGAAACATCATCATATGAGTATATAATTATAAAGATTGTGTACTATTCCAATCCATATTAAAAATAATTGTTTCAGTCATGTGGTTCAGTTCACATGTTTGGTTTATCATGAAACGAAAGTGAAGAAATACTTTCATGCAATTTGGTTGACACATATATAGCCAATTTAGAAGCATAGTAACAATATGGTGCATGGTTAACATGATTATTAAACACATACACCTTTAAATGTGGTAAAAAAAAATTGGTATCGCTATAGATTAAATCCAAAAATAAAGTTTTTTCATATAATCTCCATTAATTAAGCATTCAACTACTCATTTGTTTAGTAGCTTTGTATATAACTTGATTTTTTTTTTCCTTCCTCTTTGCTTAAAGGCATCTTGTTTTGTTGTTGTTTAAGTAATTTTTAACTTTGTAACTCTTGAATTCTAGCCCTAACCCTAATTATACTTTGATGGTTAGTTTTACGGGCAATTCTTGAGTGGATATAAGGATTTAACATTTCATTTAGTCACACACACATAAAAAACAAAAAAAATTAAATAATTTTCAATTTTTAAATGATTATAGTATATTTTTTTTGTGTGATAAAATAAAATGTCCAAATTTTGATGTCCACCCAAGAATAATTCTAGTTTATTATATCACTTTGGCCTTTTCCTACACATGATGCAGTGCAATGGATAAGACAAATAGATGGAGGGAAGATTTTGACATGGGCCCCGCAAAAAACACAAGAGGTAGCCAAGATTTTGCCATTCATTTTTGTCTCTAAAACAATAGAAAATGATCGTAGTGGGGAGGCTATCCAAAGCAGGTGCCAAGACTACTGAATAATTTAGATGTTCATGATTTACAAGACAAGGACGTACTAATTAATAACATGTTATATTTATGTGTCAAAAAAACCATTCTTATATTAATTATATTATTATTATTTTGACAAGTGTTATATTATATTATTATTATCATCGAAATGACTGTTTTTGTTGAATGATCACGGAACAAAAACAAGAGGCTTGATTCCATTAAAATAGAAAAGAAAAGGAGGCTTAATCATATAGTATTAATATATGTGAAACTTTGAAAAGTTCATACCTCATGGTAAATTTAACCAACACAAGAAGGTGCTGATGAATTACATTTCCATTTATAATCTCATATTCTGACTTTCATAACAAAGACATTTTTAAAAGAAGACTTTTATAATTATAATAAAGACATACTACTATCTTTTTGACAAAAAAGACACATTAACTAGTATTAACCCCACTCAAACACGTAATCCTATATATGCAATGTATATAACGAAATGCTAACGTGTTTCTAATAACTAATCAATCTTTTTAGTCAATAAAAATAACTAATCAAACTTTAACTACTACCGAAATATAGTAAATGTTGACAAAAACTTTATAACAACGAATTAAGATGCACTAGCATAGTAACATTATAGTAGTAATAAATAAATAAATATGACTAGGGTTTGGTCAAAAAAATAAATGACTATGGTCATTTTTTAGGCCATCTAGTCAAAACTAATAACCACCTCTCGTATTCAAAATTTCCAAATTAGGTGATAATAACAAGCTATTGACAAATTTCCATATATTATTCTTCCTTGTGGACATTTTTTACATTTTAGCATGTGATTACGAATTTTGCATCCTCCTCTTAATCCAACGAAAATTCAAAGATGTAATTTTTTTTTCATATCACACAACATACACCTAAAACGCGCAATGATGAAAATGTCAAATATGTTGCACATTCTTTCTATATATAATTGGGTTTCATTTAGAAAACATAGACAAAGATTTATATTGGTTTCATTTCGTTTAACTTCTTTCAAATATGACACGTTTTATGTTTTCTCTAGCATGGCCTTTTGCTCTTCTATTAGCTTCTTCATTAGCTTCTGCTGCTATCGTGGAACATACTTTCAATGTAATATCAATGGGCTCCTTTTCTACATCTCTCATTTCTTCAATTAGAATATATATATATATATATATATATATAAATTTACCTATATAGTTTTGTTCCTTTATTTTACTTAAACTTTTAAGATAGTTGATATGATTAAGTTGATGTATAGTCCTTATGTAAGAAGGTGTAGTGTTGTTATACATTTAGAAATTTTGTATGATCCACATGAAAAAAATAGGGAAAACATTTTATTATTTTTCATCTATTTTCTGTTTTCTAATATTTGTAAAGATTATTTTTAGCATTTCTTGCATAGTATATCTTTATAACTAGATTGAAAATAAAATGGAAGTTTTATGATCAAGTAAAAGTGATAAACAATAAATAAAAATAGAAATCTTTTATCAAAATAAATAGATAGTTAAATTTTTAATTTATTTATTTAAAAAAAATCACTTTTCACTATTAGATTGTCTTCTACCTTTGCAAAAGAAAATAGATTGCCTTCTTGCTTACATTTTTTTTTTCAAATTTTGTATAAAAATATATTGAACCAACTTTTTTAATGTTTTCTTTACAAAATCTTTGAAAGCATATGAAGAAGAAAACGATAACAAGTTTTGTTTACATCACCATTACCTTAAGTTTGAACTTTTTGAGATATTTATTTCATTTCATCATATGTTATTAAACTTTATAATATGGAATTGCATCATGATATTCATTTTAATTAATTTTATTTTGATATGCAGGTGGAAGACTTCACTATTCAGCGATTGTGCCGTCCACAGGTGATCACTGCCGTCAATGGAACCTTGCCAGGACCAACAATTAATGCTCGAGAGGGTGACACTGTTATCATTCATGTATTCAACAAATCACCATACAATCTTACTCTTCATTGGTAACGTATTTCTCTCCTTACCCTCAATAAAAATATTAGAGAAATATATTATGTACACCATGGTTTGAATTCAAGAAATAATATTATTGACTAGTCCTCCTGTTAAACGTTTCTTATATTTTTATATTTTATTACACATCCATGCATGTAGTATAATGTTGACTTTTCTTACTATGCTTTACATGATCATTATTTTAACGGAATTTTCATTTTACAAGTCATATATACAGTATATAGTACACGTTATATAATTTGAAATTTACTCTTTTGACAGTTATACAAAAAGATATTGCTTTTGATCCAAAAAAATAATAATGCTTTTGTCGAGTGTCTTTTCTTTTCCATTTTTTTAAAAAAGGTCTTGCTACTCTTTAAGAATTCTCAATTCAAAAATTATTAACTAAAAGTCAAACACTTTAATTTCTAATATATTGAATGCAAGTTTTAAAGTTTCAAAATTAGTATCTTAATATTTTAAATCATTAAAGAGTGTTTGTATGGTACTCGTTAGCATTTTCATTTTTAAAAATAGATTGTTTGTGTTTATTAAAAAAACAACTATGTAAAAAATTATTTTAAATTAACTCTAATGAGTTTTTGACACAAAGTTATCTGATAGTTGATCTACCATCGGTCTTAATTCTTTCTCCAATTTTAAGAATATTCTCTTTTGAAATATTCTAAAGAAATAATAAGTGAAAATAAAAATAAAAATATATCAAAAAAATTATAAATAATATGGAAGAAAATTACTTTTGATATAAAACATAGAAAACAAATTAATTTTATCATAAAAGAGGGTGAAGTTTGGAAAGAAATTAAGAAACTTTGACCTGAAAAGTGTTTGAAAGTATTTAAAAACATCTGAGACTCTGGGAAAGAAAGAAAATTTAGCATTTTTTTACGAGTGAGAAAATTTAGCTCAAACTGATAATTTAAAAAAAAAAAAGCAATAATTCGTCAAAAAATTGATAATTTTTTTTATATATAATAAGATAAACAAAGGTTAATTTACTTACTTTTATCAAAAAGAAATATAACATATATGAAACCATCTCATTTTAACAATAGTATTATTTTGCTCGCTTTCAATAAAATAAAAAAAAACGATAGTGTTATTTTTCTCTTATGTATAGGGTGTAAGATTTTTAAATGTAATTCTAATTTGGTTACATTATAAAATATGCAGGCATGGAATCATTCAATTTTTAACTCCTTGGTCAGATGGTCCAGAATATGTAACCCAATGCCCAATACCATCTGGTGGCAGCTATACCTACCAATTTAACTTAACTGGACAAGAGGGTACACTTTGGTGGCATGCACATTCTTCTTTCCTACGTGCTACTGTCCATGGTGCCCTTATCATTAAGCCACGACTAGGTCGCTCATACCCCTTCCCAATGGTTTATCAAGAAGTCCCCATATTGCTTGGTATTGTTTTTTCACATTACATCTTGGCTTTCTATTTTTTTTTCTTTTTATAAATAATCTTGGTTTTCTATTAATCATTGCCTAATTATAAATTCATATTTTTTGTGGTTACTTGTTGAATGCATTCATATAAAAAGAAAATCAAAATTTATATTGAAATCTAAATTGTCTTATCTCGATCCAACGACAATAAATATGGTGATTGTGTGCAATCCATGACATTTGAATTCATTTCTATATGAGTTTCAATTTGCATGCATTGATATTCCAAAAAATTATTTTATAAAAAAATTGAGGCGCATATTTTTTTATAAATGATCTACCTCTAAATTGAGAAGTTTAATTGGACATCTCCTTAAAATTATTCTAAGCAATTTGTACTTATATATCATGATTAATTTGCAGGGGAGTGGTGGAATGCTAATGTTGAAGAAGTTGAGAGAAATGCAACAGATACGGGTAACCCACCAAAGGAATCAAATGCATCCACAATTAATGGCTTACCTGGTGACTTGTATAACTGCTCCCAAGATCGTAAGTCTTATGTTCAACAACATCTTCAATTAATTAACAAATTTGGGTGTTATAGTGAATCTATTTTAGTAGATGAAATTGGATGACTAGTATCTCAAAATGTGTTTCAAAGTTAAAGCGCAAGTCATCCAATCTTTATCCAAATTTCTCAACTTTTACATGCATATGACTATGTGCTTTCTTTCACAATAAACTTAGGTTCTATTTAATTTGAAAAAAAATGTTCTGTTATGTTTTTTTTTTTATCAAAGTAGTTTTTAGAGACTAGAAATTTACTCTTTGAGTGAATAAGTGAAGAATTAGAGGTTCGAATCCAACCTCTTCATACTGCAATGTCTTTACCATCAACTGAGTTATATTCACAAGAACAAATGTTCAATTTTTTTTTTTTTAAATTTGAAAAGATTTTGTCATAAGTACCAAGGGACTTTTGATTTTCGCCACTAATTCCGCACTTATTCCACTAACTAGATCTCATCAAATGATTGATATTTCATTTACTTGAGAAGTGTATGATTCGTCAATTTCAAAAACATTAATTCTAAATTATAGCATGACAATTTATATTGAAAGGAAAATTAGTGTATGTATTAGTTCTGATTTTGTTACTGATGATTCCAATTCATTTGGAATGCGTAGATAATTATTCTAAATTTTTAAAATATATAGTTTAATTTTTTTATGATCAGCTTTGTGTTTATTGCTTACTTGAACATAATTTCTATCTTTATATATGATAATTCATTTTAGTGGACCACCCAATTTTTTTTCTAGATACGCCACCGTGTGCGTGCACGAGCGTGTGAGCGAGCGAGTCTGTTTGTATTTGTAAAATGACATTTTGAGGATTCATAGTTCTATTTGTGGAATTTTATTTCTTTTAGTCTCGTTTAGATGAACTAATTTTGATGTGGTTATGTATTTTTGTTTTAGAGTGAATTTTGTATTTATGAATATCCATTAACATTATCAAACTATATTTTAAGAAATGAGAAATAGAAATAGCATATCTAACACTTTTTTTTCTTTAAGATGAAACTTTCATTTAATTGAAATTCAATCCTGTGATAACATATATGACTCATAATTGTTTTCACATTTTTCGTGTATATTTCAGAGACTTACAAGGTCAAAGTGAAGCAAGGAAAAACCTACTTACTACGCATTATCAATGCTGCACTCAATCAACAACATTTCTTCAAGATAGCCAACCATAGTTTCACAGTTGTAGCTATGGATGCTATCTACACAGAACACTATAACACTGATGTTGTGGTTCTCGCGCCCGGTCAAACCGTTGACGTTCTCTTAAAAACTAACCAAGTTGTTGATTCTTATTACATGGTTTTCACACCATATCGTTCTTCAAATGTTGCAATCAATAACATAACCACCAGAGGAGTTGTTGTTTATGATGGTGCCTCCCAATCAAAAACACCTATAATGCCAATTATGCCTGATGCCTTTGATACACCAACAGCTCACAAGTTTTACACCAATGTTACAGGTATGATAAATATGGTTTCATTGGTTTTTTTTTTTTGTTAAAAGTTTCACTGGTTTATTATTGTTGTTGTTTTTTATATTATTATTATTATTATTATTATTATTATTATTATTATTATTATTATTATAAAAATAATTAACTTTGGTTAAATAATTTAATTTATAGGCACTTTCGGTGTAAATTAACTTCGGTCTTCTATTGATTATTACTTAATTATTATAGAATTCGGATTTTCTTCAATTACTGATTGCAAGATTCTATTAGATTTTAAATTCATATGTGTAATCTATGAATGAAGACACGCACGCACGCATGTGGTGCGTATGTGTGTGCACACAGACATTCAATTCATTATCTTCAATTAATTTAGTGTAGGAATTATCTTCAATTAAATCAAATAAACATACTATATATTATGAAAATATTTTGCATTAAAAATATCTAAATGTGGATATCTTTTTTTTTTAGCTCAAATTTAAATGTTGATATCTAATTGAAATTTTGTATATATATACAGGTTTAACAACTGGCCCACATTGGGTTCCAGTTCCACGAAAAGTAGATGAACACATGTTCATAACTTTTGGTATTGGTCTAGAACAATGCATCAATCCAGGACCAGGTCGTTGTGTTGTACTAAACTCTCGACTTTCTGCCAACATGAACAATGAATCTTTTGTTCTTCCTAAGGGTAGAGGTTTCTCATTATTGGAAGCATTTTACAAAAATATTAGTGGTGTGTACACAAAAGATTTTCCAAATCAACCACCATTTGAATTTAATTATACTGACCCTTCATTGGCTAATGTTAATCCTTCTGACCCACTTGCATTTGCACCTAAATCAACTAAGGTGAAGACTTTGAAGTTTAATTCAACAGTTGAGATTGTGCTACAAAATACAGCTATTCTTGGGACAGAGAATCATCCTATTCATATTCATGGGTTTAACTTTCATGTTTTGGCACAAGGTTTTGGAAATTATAATGCCTCTAGAGATGAACCAAAGTTTAACTTTTTTAATCCTCAAATGCGTAACACCATTTCTGTGCCAGTGGGAGGATGGGCTGTTGTTAGATTTCAAGCAAATAATCCAGGTATTTGGCTTGTGCATTGTCATTTGGAAACACATTTGCCATGGGGGTTAGCAATGGCTTTTGAGGTTGAGAATGGGCCTACTCTTGGAACCACAGTGCCTCCTCCACCAGCTAATCTTCCTAAGTGTTGAGTACATTATTTAATGTCAAACCTTATAAATTCTTGAGTTAATTGAAAAAATAAATATTTAGTAGTCTTATTATTTTGTAATAATTTTAATATTATTTCTCTAATTGACAAAAAGTGTAATAAAGGCCAAAATGTTTGCCTATTCTTTCAACATAGCTACCTCATAGCGCAATTCATATATCCTGTAAACATTTATCAATTGACATCATATTGTTTGGTATTGTTTTTTCACATTATATATCTTGCTCTTCTATTGATTATTACCTAGTTATTATAGAATTTGGATTAGACGTATTAGATTTTAAGTTCATTATTTTAGATTTAAAAAATAAAATAAAAAAGTATATTGAAATATAGATTGTCTAATCTCAATTCAATGATCATAAATATGTTGGCGGCCTATAATCGATGAAAAAATAAACACACGCACGCATGTGCTCTTATGACACCTTAAATCCCAAAATAATTTATTTAACATTTAGAGGTATTTATATCTCTTGAGACTATTAAAATTGTGGATTTTAAAAAAAAAAACGTTGAGAAAAAAATATCACAACTCATAGCTACAACTCATACTTGATTATTCCAAAAACTTAGCATAATAAAATTTGGCTTTCCGCCTAACAGTGAAAAACTCTAAATGATTTACAAGTTTGATTATAATTACAAAGAAAAATTATAATACATTGTCCAACCTGATCGATGTCACCTATTAGAGCAAACCATTTCTTTTCCAACACTACTAGAAAAAGTACAATTAGGGAGGGAAATTAGTAACGGGAAAAATAAAATCTCTCACAAATTTTTTGGTCGCAAAATTTAGTGACAGAATTAGAAAGGGAACGTACTTTCATAAATTAGTTTTTCAACTTATTCAACAAGGAGAAGAATATATAATTATATATCTTAGTTTTTCAACAAAACCTGAACAGTTTCAGCCCATAAAATTTGTCCTTTTATATAACTTGGTGTGACCACTTGGTTGGAACAACATTTATCCATAAAACTTGTGGTTAGGAAAAAAACATTTAGAATTTAACTTCAATGATTGAACTAAAAAAAATGAAACTTCATGAAAAATAATTGGTGGCCACCATCCAATGGTTGTATATGGTCTAATTATTACACGGTTCAAAAATTTCATGACAACCATACTTCATTAATATTTAGAGAATCAAATGATGAAGTTAAAGGTATGGAGATTTGTAGGTTTTACTTCATCCATTGTTGGCTTGCTTTGTTATGCTATCAGCTCTTCTTTCACCCATCTATTTGGAGAGTGGAATAGTTTGAAGTTATCTCTTTACATCATTTTCAGTTTCATCATTTGTCTAATGGTTTTGTTCGCAAGAAGATGGCAAGACTCGAGAAGTCATCGTTTTAAAGCTCATTCAGCATTTTTGGTATTGACAATTACTTCTGTCTATTCATTTTTCTCTGATAAAGTTTTAAGTGGAAAACCAGATGCATATAGTTTGATTTCATGTGCTTCCTTGGCTCTCACGTCACTGTGTTTATCAAGGCAAATTGAGTGCGGATTTGAAGTGGATTTTATGTATTTTTATCTAGGATGTTTGATTGTGCAACTCACAAAGATTAATTATTTGTTAGCTATTGTTGGAGTTTGTTACAGCTATTGTCTTGTTATTCTTCGTTATTCGTTCTCTTTATTAAATGTTACACAAGAAACTCAGTGTCTTGAACTCGAAGAAGAACGAGTAGTTATTCAAGTTGATTTACAACAACGAGAAAATATCAATAGTGGTTATGTTTTGCAGCACTTTCGTACAAGTTTGGAATTGTTGTTACAACAGTTTCGAACTTGTATGAAAGAGCTTAATCAAAACAATTCGAACATTGCCGAGATGGTGTTGGAAAAGGTGAAAGGGAACTATAAATTGGTAGTGACTGACCACAACTCCATAACTGATGCACTTTCGCATGAAACAATCAATCACCTTCAAGAAACAGCGAAATTGATGGTGGATGCTGGATTTGAGAAAGAGTGCTTTGAGGTTTACAACAGTTATCGTAAGGAATGGTTGGAAGACTTGTTAATGAATAAATGTTTAAGAATGGGAAAGATGGGATTTCAAGATTACGTGATTGGAAGATGGATAAAAACTTCAGAGGTTGCACTTAGAGTACTATTTCCCGGTGAACGTCGACTCTACAATCGTGTCTTCTCGGATTCAACATCTTCTGCATCATGTGATCTCTATTTCTCTGAGGTTTGTCATGGAGTGACGATTGAACTACTGAGTTTCGCTGATTCATTTGCAAATCGAAGCCCTTCAGCGTGGCGTTTGTTTAAAATTCTCGACTTATTTGAGACTATCTGTGATCTAATTCCCGAATTTGAATCGTTGTTTCTTGACTCATTGGTGAATGAAGCAATAAAAATCAAGAATAGATTGGCTGAAATAAGTAGAGACATTTTCATGGATTTTGGGAATATGATACTCCTTACAGCAGATGCGGAGTTTGATTGTTGGGCTGATGGTGGTGTTCATCCAATGACTTGTGCGGCCACTGGCTACATCGTTATGGCCTTCTGGTCTAGACAGAATTTGGAGCAAATTTTACGACAATATCCCTTGGTTGTTACTGATGGAGCGAAAACATCTTTATTCTATTCGCAGATGGAGTTGATAATGGAACAATTTGAGAAAAAATTGGAAGCTAAGTCACGAATTTATGAAGACTCCACTTTGCGCTATTTTTTCATGATGAATAATCTAAGTCATGTTAAGAGCAGATTGGAAACCTTTTGGGATGATAGGTTCTGTATAAACACGGAGAAATACTTTGAACTCTATTGTAAAAGCTCTTGGAATACAGTGATAAATTGTTTGAAAATGGATATGAACGAGTCCCTGGCGCCTAATTCTGAAACATATTCAATGAAAGACAAACTCAATCTGTTCAATCAGAGGTTTAGGGAGATGTGTGGAACTCAATCTACATGGCGTGCTTTTGATGAGAAACTAAGGAAACAAATAATAACTTCCATAGAAAGCATTTTGTTGCCAACATATGAAAAATTCATTGGTATGTTTGAGGATGCTGTTGGTAAAAATGCAGAAGAGTATATCGAGTATGGAATGTCTGACATTCAAGATCATCTTAACAGTTCGTTTTTATTGCAGGATGTTGATTCTGTCAGAGGACCAGATGATAATCAGTTAGTTAGTTAGTTAGCTGGTATTTGGTAAGGGTCGGTTAGGGTTCGTGATAGACACTGCTTGATAAAATGTATAGATCGAATACTTGGAAGCTATATGTTCTGTATCATGTACACTTTGATGGCTTTAACAACTTATTTGTAACCATGAGCAATATAATATAATGCGTAACAAATAATTGTCGATTATTATTTTTTCTCCAACAAATTTCTTTTTTCTTCCTCGTTCTCTCCCTCATAAGAAACAATTGTCAATTTTTTAAATATTGTGCACATCTTTTTAATTATTTGAAGTCAATATAAAAATTATTTCAACTTCACATTAGTCAAAAGTTAAGAAAAAATTAACTTTCTTCCAACTCATTTAATTAAAGTTAAGGCTTCAACTATGGTTTCAACCAATGCTAGAGTCATACTTGAAATCTTTAACAATTGCCACTAATCTTATTTATAGAATTTTAACTCTTCTTGAAATCATTGTTTGGAACAAAATTTTGTTTAAATTTAAAGATTAATAAAAACAAGAAACAAACTCTGTTTAAAAAAAACAAACAAACTTTGTTTAAAAAAAACAAACTTTAGTTTTCCAAATAGATAACATTAATTAGTTTTATTAAAAAATATAAAATTAATTGACAAAGGGTATAATTGACAAATCATACCCTTAAAATACAAAAAAGACAGTTAAATAAGAACGAAAAATTGACCCTAAAAAGACACTTAAAAAGGAACGGAGGGAGTAATCAATGATGAACTTTGCTACTCAATTCTTGGTATCACTTTAAATAGTTGTTGTTACTTGCATCTCAAGGAATCTCAATAGTTAGTTATTTTTCGGATAAATAACTATTTTGGTCACTAAATGTGTGTAAGACGTTCCTTCAAAAAAAAAGTGTGTTTAAGACGTTGTCATTATAATTCCTAAGTGTGTTGATATTTCAAACTTATCCACAAGTGTTGTGTTTATTTGTCATTTTCGTTTTCGAATTTGTTTTTAGGTAGTCAATTTAATCGACTAACATTTTTTTTTTAATGAAGTCGATCAATGTATTATTTGTTGGTCAATTCAATCCATAAAATTACTATAAAAAAAGCATTAAAGATGTTGGATCCTTATTTACCCTCAATATAGACCGAAAATTAATGATCAAACTTTCTTTAAGTATACACGTTCAGACAGACACCGTCTATCCGCTCTTTTTATTACGGCAATGTGTATAAATTCCAAAAAGTAGATTTTATGAAATTTTGATTTTTAAAAAAAAAAAATATTTAGATTTTGATTAGAAGTATAGGTATTTTGCACCTTCATATTTTAACAAACTACTCTATCTTTTTCAATGACATGTAACAAAAAAAAAAATCTTTCAATGACGCAAAAAAATAATATAGATTCTTATCTTTTTTAATGACACAAAAAATATAGTATGCTTATATGAAAATTTGTTTAAGGGTATTATTGAAAATGAAAAAGTCAACCTAAAATCATGTATTTTTTATATATTGTATGGTAGTATAGATATACCATTATATAAAGACAACTCAAAAGATAACTGACATATCACTATTTTTTTTAACCTTTTTCTGGGTAAATTTATCTTGTGTTGGGGTTTGAATCATCGGATCTTGCATATATTATGCATTGTCTTTACCAACTAAGCTAAGTTCACGTGAACCAGGTAAATTTATCTTTTACAATTCAATTAATTTTCAACTTTATTAATATTAAATTTAAATCTACACCCTTATTACGAACTTAAAAACTAATGGCCTATTTTTGTAAAAAAAAAAATCTGTAACAAACTTGTCCTTAAGAATATAATCTTTTTTCTTTCCTAAAAAAGAATATAATCTTTTTTCAAACTAGAAACAAATAAGTTAGTCGGTGCTAAAGAAGTATATATAACTTGTATTCTACTCAATCAAAACATAATATTTCCATCCTCCAATCGAAAATCATGAGACGACCTACCGCCATCAAAGCCAAGCGTGAACAGCAAGCACTACTTGACGATGAAATCAACAATCATCACAATCGCAACAACAAGGAAGAAAAAGAGAATAACCTAGCGGAGTGTGAGCATGAGAAAAAGCAAGGTTTGAAAAAACCTAAGATGCGTGTTATCAACCCTAGTGAGAAATTTCGATTTACGTTCGAATGGGAAGACACTGAAGACATCTTGGAGGAAGAAGACATCATGGAGGAAGAAGACATCTTGGAGGAAGAAGAGAACAACCTAGGGGAGTGTGAGCAGGAGAAAAAGCAAGGTTTGAAAAAACCTAAGATGCGTGTTATCAACCCTAGTGAGAAATTTCGATTTACGTTTGAATGGGAAGACACTGAAGACATCTTGGAGGAAGAAGACATCATGGAGGAAGAAGACATCTTGGAGGAAGAAGAGAACAACCTAGCGGAGTGTGAGAAAAAGGTAGGTTCGAAAAAACCTAAGATGCGTGTTATTAAACCTAATGAGAAATTTCGATTTACTTTCGAATGGGAAGAAACTGAAGACATCTTGGAGGACATAGAAACTGAAGACATCCTTTACCATGACTCTGACGAGGCTCAGCTTCTCTTTGGTTGAGGTTTCGTCGAAGAATGGATCGATGTGAGCAGGAGAAGCTTGCCGCTAAGAATATCAAAGAGATGATAACATCGGAGGAGAAGATTTATTTAGTTTTTTTTTTAGGAATACTGAAATAAGACTATATGCATGTTCTCCGTCTCCTAGTTGATATAGGTCGCAAAAATTTGGGCAATATGTCATATGATCCTAAAGGTACCTAATAAATGCAACTTTTATGTTATCAGTTTGTTTGTTGTTTGTAACTCCTTCTGGTTATATATAATTTGCTAAGCATCTCTTGTGTCTTACTACTCAAACATGCTTCAATAATGAATAACTGAAATTTAATCTTCACAAGTATCACAGTTAGATAGACATCCGAGTAAAAAGTAAAGAAATCCACTTGGAATCCGCACTGAGTTTGCAGCGTCGACAAACTCATTGACATGATAAGAAAGGTAGAACATGAAATAGGACTATATGCATGTTTTCCATCTCCTACGATGGCTAAATACTTGGAATTATTGGGAAATGTTTTTCTTTCAAAGATGTTATTATAGGAAACGTTTTGCAATTAAAAAACAGACATGTTTGCATGCAAAGATCTTATTATTATAGGAAAAGGTTCCTAATAAATGCAACTTTTTGGTATGACTTTGTTTGGTGTTTGTACCTCTACCTCCTTCTGGTTATAAATAATTTGATATAGTTCTCTAGTGTCTTACTGCTACTATTTTTCAAAAGTGAAGGACAAAGAACCAGTAAATTAATATGACTACACTGGTTGAGACTCACAGTAGACATCGATGAGAATTGCATTATTGTTTTCCTTCCTTCTATGCTACTACTGCATTTACATCAGTTTCAAATTCTCTGTTGCCTCTGCCAAATGTCTTGACGATCAACCCTCATTGTTGCTTCAATTAAAAGTCAATCTCAAATTGAAGACATGGAATCAAAACATTCCTTGCTGCAATTGGAGCGGTGTAACTTGTGACAATGAATGACATGTTATGGGCCTAGACCTAAGTATTTAGATTTCTCAACCATCAAATTTTCTGCTATCCCACAAGATATTGGTAATTACAGTTTTTCAATCTCTCAAAGCATCCTTCATTCCCTCTGCAATGCTTCAAACATTCAGGTGCTTAATCTTTCCATTAATAAGATTTATGGAACAATACCGACATGTTTAATGATAATGACTAGTATCATTGAGGCAATAAATTTGAGTAGAAAAAAATCTCACTGGCTACATACCAGATGTGTTTTCAGCTTCTTGTGTTGTAAGGACTTTGAACTTCCAAGCAAATCTCTCTCCCACTGCTTGTCATTAAATGTAAGGACTTTTTATGTGTTTTAGTTTAGTTTTTAGCAGTTTTAGACAGCCGGAAGCCGAAAAGGACAAAAAAACAAAGAGACCAGAAAAGTAAAAAATCGGGCCACGATTTTGACCGGATTTTGAGGAGATGTTGCGCTTTTTAATTCCGACAAAAATCAGAGCACGATTTTTATGTTACAGAACTTAATTCTGTAAAAGCCATGCATGTTTCTCAGCCAAGGGTTCAAAAATTTAAGGAGAAAAAGGCGTTTTTGGAACTTAAGAGCCGGAGAATAGGTGGGAGACCATCAAAAGAAAGAGGTGCAAATTATAATATAGCGAGCATTAGAGGATTCGGTTGGCTTAATCATTTGTCAAATTAATTTTCTAAAACCAAAACTTGTTATCTTTTCATCCGTTTATGTTACAAAAACAAACAATTGCCTTACGCAACCCCCCATTTATACACATCATGTATCTTAATGAAATTGCTGAGTAGAAACTAATATAGTCCTCGTGGATACGAACTTATATTTTATTACTTCGATAATTTTTGGTACACTTGCCAAGTTTTTGGCGATGTTGCTTGGGACTGTTAAATCATTTTGCCTTGGCAATTTTGTTATTATTTAGGATTTCTGTCATTTACATTTTTGTTTTTGAAGGAAAAAACTTATGATTTATGCTCTTCATCATATCTATTTATGTGTGCTTTACTATTGAAAGGTTTCTCTGAGTTTTGTAGCAACTTGGGATAGTCGATCACTGATTGAATCAGAAGAGATCAATATCCTTAGTTATGAAAAATGGATGATCTCTCTACATATGAAGGATTTGGAAGCAAGATTGATTATGAAAATTGATTATGGTAATCACAAGAACGAAAACAAAACTTTGAAGGATGATCGATTGGTGAGAGATAATACCAATAAGCAAGTGATTTCAATCGCAGCAGAGGCTATATGGCACGAGTGACAATTAGGCTAATGGCATTAACCTAATATAAAGTTATATAAAATTTGATTTTTGCCTCGAAAAAAATCTGTACTTAATTTTATAAAATGACCAATTTTATTATACCCTTGAAGTTGTTTTAATTTTTTTTTCCCTTAACTCGATAATTTTTTTTGGTTTCATTTTGATTGCATAATAACTTATAAGCACTTGTTTTACTTAAAATATCAAAATATAACCAAAAAAATAAAAAAAATTAAGGATGTATTTAGATAGAGGGTTTAAAGGGGAAACAGAGGGGAGGACTTAGTTTTCTTTTTTAAATTACAGACACTATTAACTGCTTTTTAAAATTAATAATTAATATGATAAATGATCATATAATATTTCAATCACACTTAGGTACTGTTTGGTCAGGCTTTTTTTCAGTCTAAAAGCTACTTTAAAACAAAGATAAAATAAAGCCATTTAAGAAAAAAGCTAAAGTTGTTTGGTTTCTTTATTATTTTTTTTTTAGTTTTAAAGTTATTTTTAAGTTAAAAGTTGTTTGGCAAAATATTGTACAAAACTTTGAATTTATTATTTTTTTGGTGGTGTCCGGGGTTCGAACCCGGGACTTTGCATATATTTATGCATTGTCTATATCAACTGAGTTAAGCTCACGATGACAAAACTTTGAATTTATTATGAATTAACATAATAAATAAAAAAATGTTTAAAATATTATGAATAGTTTGTTTCTTCTTTTTTCAATTATACTGTATAACAAATTTTGTTACAAGAATATCATATTTTTGGTGTCATTTAAAAAAATAAGAATTTATATTATATGATATTATATTTGTTACATTGTTGGTGTCATTGAAAAAGATATGTTTAGTTTTTTAAATAAGAAAAAGATATGCATAGTTTGTTACAATATAAATGTGTAAAATATAT
>Ga0228711_1006087_pt1 | contig 18103 bp, 10 predicted proteins | sample MedpolnodulmetaG_2_FD_177996 | JGI IMG/M metagenome (GOLD analysis project Ga0228711, IMG submission 177996) | Root nodule microbial communities from Medicago polymorpha collected in Santa Monica, California, United States - brown nodules | ecosystem: Host-associated > Plants > Roots > Nodule...
TTAATATGCAAATATATTAACAAACAAAAGAAACCAGTCATAGGCTTGTAGCACATCAACATAAATATAAATAATATTGACGATTAAGAGAGTGATGATTAGTCAATTACATACACAATATATCCCAAAAAGAGCACCATCAGTGCTATACTATATCCGTTAGTGCTATACTTTATCGATCCAAAAAAGAAGCACTATATCCAAAAAAGAACACATCAGTACTCAAGAGTTAAGTTATTTTAGTTAACATTAATTGGGAAATATTGGGGCAGGTATCAGTGCATGATAATTATCGGATACTCTCCTGATACGTATTGGGAAGTATCGGATAATTATTTTTTAAAAAAATAAAATTTAATCTTCAGATACTCTCATGATACGTATCGGGAAGTATCGGGCAGGTATCGGTGCAGGATATGCAGGGGATACGATACGTCATCCATTTTGAAGTATCGGAGCTTCACAACACACAAGCACTTCACAGAATCACTTCAGCACAATCGCTTCCCTCTATTATAAGCACTTCACCGAATCACTTCAACACAATCTCTTTCTCACAATCGTTGTTCATCAACATCACTTCATCTCATCAAATCACTTTATCTCATCTCACAACCGCTTCCTCACATTGGTGTTCAACATAATTGTTGTTCATCAGGACCACTTCATCTCACTGAATCACTTCATCTCATCGAATCACTTCCATACATTCTATTCCAAAGCCAAACCAGTGGACCGCTCTATGTTCAATGGATTAAGCAACAACTTTTCTGCTTAACTCGAAAAAGACCTTGTTGATCATGGACCATCCAAGAAGCAAAAGATTATCCTAAAGTGTAAGTGCTACATCAAATTCGGTTGTTAGGAACTAACAAAACATGTGACAATAATTTTTCCCCATATTTATTTTTGTCGAATTCTATGTAAAGTGACAATGTCATGATGCTATTTTTTGTTTTTACTTGCCTTGTATTTGGCTGATGTGAATTTTTTATTAACTAGTGGACCACTCTATGTTCAATGGATTAAGCAACAATTTTTCTGCCCAAGTCCAAAAGGACCTTGCTGACCATGGACCATCCAAAAAACAAAAGATTACTCCTAAGTGTTCGTCAATTAGGCATGGCAACAAAACCCATACCCGTGTGGGGTATGAGTTTAGGTTTTCCCCGATTTCAAAACACGATTGCGGGACAGGTAACGGGTATATAGGTACCCACCCCAAACTCATACTCAAACACGTCACGAATGCAGAAAATTACTTTATGTTGATATGCAATGTTATTTTGTTTGATAATTGTTGTGTTATAAGTACCATTGATATTTAAGGGAGCAACTAAATCAATCGGTCTAACAAATGTTAAAATGAGCATATTGCTGGATAATGCATTACAACATTTCTCTAGGGTTGCAAAAAAACTTCTATTTTTTCTTTAAAAAAATATTCAATGCGGGGATGGGGATACCCGAACGCGTCGGGGACGGGGATAGGGTTCAATTTCTCATCCCCGTTGAGTATGGGTAGGGTAACGCGTAAGTATCTAAAAACCGGATATAGGGACGAAGAATGTAAAACTCGTCCGCACTCCGCCTCATTGTCATGCCTACCGTCAATGTCACTTGATGATTACTTTAAAAGTTGTAAGAAGCAACTTGAAGCAAAGGAGTCCGAAAATGAATAACTTGATAGGGAACAAGAAGTTAAGGGTGATATAAACTATGAAAATGGTGATGGTGATAATTCAATGGAAGGTAACATACGTACTAGTTAACTACATTTTATATGTCTAAAATAGCTTGCCCCTAAGATAATGCTAATAAATTTGTACAAGTTAATTATGAATATTTTATATTGTGTAAGCTCCTAAAAGGGTGTGATTTGGTTTCAGTTTTGGTGTTTTCTTTAGGGTGTGGCTGATATACTTAGTCACTTTTATCTGTTGTGTTTTGGCCTTCCTCTGCTTCTCTTATGCAGGGAGCACTACAAGAAAAAAAGGTTTTAGCATCAGCAACAAAACAAGCAAAAAGTGGATGCTAATGACTTTTAGCATCAGATTAGCATCCACAAAAGTGCCGACAATAAAAGCCTTGAAGCTAAACTCTAGCATTCAACTGACGCTAAAATAGCATCTACAAACATGGATGTTAAAACTGAAGCTAAATGCCTGTTTAAAGTGCATCTAAAAGTAGATGCTACTTTAGCATCAGAATCAATTGACGCTAAATTTAGCATCAACACAATGTAAATGCTAAAATCATACTTTAAATACTAAATTTCGTCAGCGTTATCGTTAACTTTGTGGACGCTAAAACATGTATCTTTGAAATTAGATACAACTTTAACCGAGTTAAGAGGTCTATTTTTTTAAACAAAAATAAATCTGATTTCTCTGCACAAATACGCGTAACCATAATTTCATGCCAACACACATAATAACTCCAAAATTTAATACCAAATTAATAATTAGAGTAAAGTACCATTACGCTTGGTAAAGAAAGAAAACCTAGTAATGAAAGCGAGTCTAACCGTGCAAGTAAAGAAAACCTAGTACCATCACGGCTCAATATGCATTACTCATGCCAACCAACCATGAAAATAAATTAAACTATAGTTAGTAATCAATCTCTATGTGTACACATGACTCATACTTCTCTGCAATCTTCCACTCTTAGAAATTCACTAATCATACGACTTCAACACTAGCCATTAGCAAACAAATGCAATTCATTCACATATATATGTGTACCTCTGATGTTGAACAAAACAAACCATCAAAAGAAGCATAAGGTATATTAACTCAATACCTTAACTTTTCTTAAAAGACAAAATTTATTAAAAACGCTAACTAAAGCACAGGGTTTACAAGGATTAATCCATCAGTATATAAAGATAGACATATATTAAAATGGAGCTTCACTCACATATGTTCAGGTGACTCAAAATCTCAACAACTTGTTAATTGTTATAAACACACAATTCCTTAGACATCAGTATATGAAGATAGACATATATTAAAATGGAGCTTCAGGATTTTTAAAGAAAATGGGAGTTTGGACATCAAATAAAAAATCCACTTCTTGTTGTAGAGACATAATCTGAGTAAGGTGATATTTTGATATGGCACAACCGTTTAACCCCTAAAAAAAATGCAGATTTGGATTTGACAGTGACAAAGATATCAGCGCTAAAATTAAAATTTGGGGTTTATGATTTTTCACTCATAATCATGATAATTTAACCGTGTTTATTAACCAGAAATTAACCCAAACATAAGTCAAAAATCGGATTTGAAAGAAAGTAAAAAATCAGGGTTTCAAAAGAAATTTGGGGGTTTTCAAATTTTGAATCATAACAAATGAATGAAAGGAAGAACGAGACTTACCATTGAAACTGAAGATGAACGCGGCAACAGTACGGTCTCCAACTCGGTGGATCTGTTCTGAGCAATGTTTGTTTCAAAAAAACGGAAAGGATAAAAGAACTAAGTATAGAGAGAATGAAGAACATAAAAGATGCTTTGAAGACAAAAACTAAGTTTATAGGTCAGATGATTTCATTACGGTGGTGGGATAGGAAGAGGAGGAATTCCAATGTTCTCTAATCAACGATGATTCGGTTTAGACGGAAGTTCGTGTTGAGGAGAGGGAGAAAATAACTTTCTTTTTCTTGTTCGGTATCGCAGCTGCCGGATGTATGCGACACAACCTTCTTTGTTGTTAGGGTTTTGCGGCGGCCGTGAATAGAGAGAGCAAAATGAGTTAACAGATAGAATAGAAGAAAAAGATTTGTGGGATTTTGTTTTATTCCCTGTTTTAATTAAATGATTTTTTTTTGGTACAAAATGATGATTTTTTTAAGTATAAAATAAACATGTTTTTATGTTTAGATAGTGTAAACAAAATATTAAAGAAATTAATTCAAAAAAAAATATTAATGAAATGAAAATAAAACTGGGGAAGAGTATCGAAAACAATAAAAAAAAGGGTGAAAATCTTTAAAAAAATAATAAAAAAGGGTGAAAATTTGGGTAAAAAAATAAATTTTAAAGAAATTAATAATTATAGCATTAGAATATGTGGATGCTATTTAAAATTAAACAAAATTTAGCATCAAAATTTGTGGATGCTAATCAATAATTAAATTTGAAAAAATAGCGTCAGCGAATATGCTTATAGCATCTATCAAACCTGACACAAAGTGTCTTAAAAAATTTGAATTAAAGAAAGTACATTTCTGTTCGAAATTGTGGATGCTAAACTGACGTTATTAGCATCAGAAATGGTCTTATGCTAAAATTTCTGAAGCTAAATGACAATTTTCTTGTAGTGGAGCCTGTTTATATAAATATATGTTGTTTCAATAATGTATATTGTGATATTGGAATGTTAACTATGAGAAGCATCAAAAAATAAGAAAAGAGGAAGGACATTGTGCTTAAAAATTCATGCTCGGTCACTTGTTGATAGATAAGAAATCACCTTAAATGAAGGAGAGCCCATTGGACAAAATCAAAAGATAGTTTCTGAATTCTAACAATTTTTTGGGATCAATAGCAAGGATGTTAGATTTATGTCCTCTTACATACACAAATTTAAAGGCTATACCAAAGAAGAAGAAGACTATATGAGCATATGTCAATGTATCAACTCTTCTGGTATGTGTGTTTGAATACATTGTTCCTTTACTTATCCAATATTTTAATTATATATGTTCCTTTTCTTTGCAGAAAATATACATTGTTCCAGAAAAAGGAGTTAATGTTGTATATGGCATTATAAATGATGCTTGGAGTTGGTATAAATGGTCGATTAAGAAAAATCATTTTAATAAGTATAAAAACTTGTATGAGCGGCTGAAAAACCGTCTAGATAGCATACCAAAAGCACACTTTAAGAAATTAATGACTTATTGGAGATATGAAACTATTCAAGCAAGATAAATTTAATTTTAATCGTTTATTACTCTAATTATTATTTTCATATTTAATCAATTGAGTTTCTCATATGAATACGAGAAATTAGTCATCAAAATGCTAAGAATATAGCTAAGAAGAAATGGAGACATCGAGCGTGTCCCATAAGATTTGTTATCATAAGGGAAAGTTTGGTATATAATTATTTTACTACTATTAGTGAATAATTAAATTATTCTATTAGTGATGATTTTTCTACTATTAGTAAATAATTTTTTTTTCTTTAGGTAGTGTACAACAAAGGATGATAGAGAGCATCCTACTCAAGCTGAAGTTTTTATTGAAATACGACAAAGTAAGAGAGAAGTTTTTATTAAAACACGACAAAGTAAGAGAGGAAACCAGCTAGACCAAGTTACAAGTAACACAATTGCAAGTTTTTTCTTTATGATTTTACCTAGTTAGATATTGGCAGAAGCGGGAAAAAAAAACATCAAGATTTTATCCTCAAAAATGATTTTACATTTTACACATATTCAATTTTTTAGATAGTTAAAGGCAACCTCAGTAGTTGTGGAGCCATCAATCTTCTCTAGTTAGGGATGAAAAAGTAGCACTTATGGCTAGTCAATATTTTAGTGAATCTAATCTTAATCACTTCTTTTTTGCTAATACTATTCTTAATCACTATAGTCTAGACTAGGTTTATTTATAACATTATCATTTGGTGATTTCATTTATCCTATTTCACTTTTAATTTTAGTCATGATTACGCATTTAATGTTTAAAATGGTCCAAACTAGTATTTCTTTTTGTTGAAAAAAAGCTGGTCTAAACCAGTTTTTTTAGAGGATTATCCACATACCGGTAAAAATAGGAAAAAATATTGATAAAGACGTAAAAAACTTTGACACCTTGAAAGAGAAATAGATAGAGCTGGTATGATAAATATGATATTTGTTGATGTGATAGGAAGAGAGATTGAGAAAATAAGGTATTGAATCAATGTATAAAATTTAAAGATGTATGATATAACAACAACAATCAAGTCTTATCTTACTAAGTAGAATCAGATACATGAATCAGACGACGTAAGACTGTTCAATCAAAAATCATGTCTTTCTCTAATTCATTTATCTCTAGAACATTCATAGTAATTTTTTATTTTTTTTTATAGTTTTTGTAGGTCTACCCATATTTATCTCTAGTGATCTGACTCTCCTCCATCTGATCTACTCTCCTTACTATAAAATTCATATGCCGACATTGTAATCTTGTTCAGGCCACGATAGTAACCACCACGCCGAGATCGCACCCTTGCATGTTGAAAGTCCCTTATCCCCCATCTCTCTCTCTCTCTCTCTCTCTCTCTCTCTATATATATATATATATATATATATATATATATATATATATATATATATATACTGCTCTATCTCATCTTTCACTCTTATTGTAGATTAACATACGAGAAGTCTTTATATTACAATTTATTTTCTTTTATTTTAAACTTCTTCAAATTAAAGTTGCTAAGAAGTACTAGGAATATATTTTTTTTTTCATTTACCAACGAATGAAATTATTGAATAATAAAATTAAACCAGCATAAGTATTTATTAACATTGTTATTTGAGAGGATAAATATTTATCAACATAAATAATAACGAAATTAATCAGCCATAAATACATCAATAATATTACACTAGATAAATAACTATGTAAACCACCCAAAGAAAAAACATGTATCATATACATGGACAAACAAAGGGTGATAAAAAAAGTATGATTGAAGTTTTTCATGGCTTCTTGGAAATTCTAGCTGCTGCTTGCCGATACCTAGTAGCATAACTATGAAATAAAGCAAGTGCGTTACTAGTAACTTCTGCAACATTTTTCGCCTTAATCTTAATTGTCGCAAGCCTTTTGCTCATCCTATGACCAGGGAACGATTGTACACAACTACTAGCATCAGTTAAGGCAGTACTCACCCATGTCTCAACATTACTTATGTGCCACAACACTTTATCATTGATGATGGTGTTAAATTTGTTCAACCTTTTTAGTTCTTTGATGGCTTGGCTAAGTTGATCAACACTGTCATTTATTTGATTCACACAATCTTGCACGGTTAGGTACATCCTTTTGTTGTTGTGATCAATTGCTTTGACTTCCTTGACCACATTCAAAAGGTATCCTCTTGTTTGCAATGCTCTTGAGAGGCTAACGGATAAGGCAACATGTGCTAAGTGTTGAGGTCCATTTATGGTTGATTTGGAAAACTTGTTAAGGCAACGAATACATAAATCAGGGTAGAGGGTACCGTTGCAAGAGGACTCTATGTAGGTTTTTGTTTGAGTGTTATGTTTGGCTAGGATGGATTCAAAGAAGAGTGAGAGGAAAATGACATGTGATGCAAAAATGAGTTTTGGTGCCATTTTGGGTTTCAATTGAACCTTGTTTAGATAGGTTAGTTAAATGTGATATGATGGAAGAAGTAAATTTCCAAAGCTCAATTTTGATGAAAATACTAATGGGGTTTGTTGCTTATATAGGGAGTTCCCACATATGATTTTTTTGGTCAAATCCCCACATACTATTTTGTTTCTTTTCTTTGCTGTAATTGTCTCATGTTGCGTTTATTGAAATGCATTATACGTGCAATGAGTTGCGCTAAGCAAGAAGAGAAACAATATAACTATCATAAAAAATTTAGTAAGAGTTGGTCGGTCAAAGATCTGATATTAGCATCGGTGTTATTGTGTTAATTAAGCATGGATTATATTAGGATGATGTAGAATATGTAATAGATATTCATTAGATCCATAGGAAAGATTGTCTACCATGATGAGATAACAAGAAATTATTAATACTGATTTGGAGTAAATTCGCATTTTAAGAAGCTTGTTTTTTTATTTTATTTGAGTGAAGTGGTGTATGAAGTAATATTGTTGGTCAAACTTTCTGGTTTACACGTTTTAAAGTATAATTAATCTCTATAGATGATCAAGATAAGAGAGACAATTGTAAAAGAAAACATAAGGGAAACATATGAAGATAGAATAAACTATCAGTAATGAAAAAAAAAAGACTTCATATTCAGATTTTACGAGATGAAAATTCAGCTGTTAAAGGGGTATCAAATTCAACTCAAAGAAGAAAATTAAATCCAAAAAAAATGTAATAAATGAAATCAGTGGATTATGCACTACCTTTGGTAAATTTTATAGATGAAAAGACAAAAAAAAAACAACAAAAATGTGTGATATAATTGAGCAGACCTCCCCTATTGATAATGACAAAACCAAAGATACTTTAGCGGATTTGATTTTGAAGCTAATATGTGCGTTGAGCAACACCAACTTTACAAATCTTCAATACCGAATTCTTCTCATTGGACAACATCAAAATGAGAAAAACCACAAGTGAGAAATATCAAGTAATATACACAATATATTAATAAAACACTCGAGGCGATGTTTTTTTTTAAGCTAAAAGAAAATATATTAAATAAAAAGAAAAAGATACACAGATTGGGGGGAGGGACATAAAACCTGACCCAGGAATAACCAAACGGAAATACATCATGAAAAACAGTCCAAGTGGATCAGCTGTAATCTATCCTAACAAAATTCACTAATCACAAGCGCAACCAAGCGAACCCGCGTACGGGCGCAAAACCAGATTACAAAAAAGAGTGAATAGTGAACATTTGCATAGAATAGTTAGAGTGTAAATATGACGAATGGATCGACCGCCAACACGATATCAAAATCCAAGTGCCAACAGCTCCCTGTCAACACCAAGCATACAAAACTCTTTCGAGCAATACAACACGTAAGAACTCAGATCGAGGGATGAGATCAATACGTCAGAAACAGACCCTTTCGGGTTAAGCAAACAGACCCTTTCAGGTTTTTAATAAAACCAGACCCTTTCGGGTTTTGCGAAATAATCCACTGCAAAATGGCCAAATCCACTCCCACCCAATCTATGAACTGTAGCAAAAAGCAACAACAACAACATGAAACAAAAACAACACAAAAACAAAATAGCCACCGGAAGCAGCCCCAAGTCCACCGACGCGGCGACAACGAAACAACAACCATGAAATCTGCAGATCTCAACAGATCTGAAAGAAACCAGAGATCAGAGGCCTTGCACGGAGAAGACGAGAGGAGCCAAAACCAGAATCGCAGCACCTGATTCAGCGATTTACCCGCCACCGAGAAATCCGCCAGCCACCACTAGGAAACAAAAACCAGAACTAGCCCATCCTTTCACCACTAAAGACACTGGCGACACTCCGTTAGGGGCGCATCGGCAACGACGACGGCGGAGAAACAGTGAAAGGGAGATTGCCGGTGGAAAGGACTGCAGAACCACCCGGAGGGAGGAGGCAGCGCAGAGGAGGCACCTCATCGCACCACCACCTGATAAGCCTACATCGGAAGCACAAAGTTTGGATTTGGTGAGAGAGAGAACTGCTACGATGAAGAAGCTTTAGTGAGAGGTTAGAGCGTTTTTTTTCTTAGAGAGAGAAATGGTCGGTTTAAGCTCCTTGTCCACTCAAGGCGATGCTAAACAATCGAAAGAATTGTAATATAAAATGTGTAAGGAGAAAATGGTTTGTTATTCATTCAAAGTGAGAAATACAACAATTGGATACCTATTTATAGCTAGCCTGATCCATCTTCAACACCAAGCCTAGTTCTCAAATTGCAGAATGTTTCAAGCTGCAGTGGCTTTGTCATAATGTCAGCCAATTGATCTTGTGAATTGCAATGATTCAACTCTATAACTCCATCTTTAGCCAAATCCCTCAAGAAATGAAACCTGACATCTATATGTTTGGATCTTGCATGCACGATTGGATTTTTAGACAACTTAATTGATGAAGTGTTATCATAATGAATTACAGTTGCTTCTTTTTGAACTTCACTCAAGTGATCCAAAATTCTTCGTAGCCAAATTCTTTGACAAGAGCATGAAGTTGCTGCAACATACTCAGCTTTTGTGGTGGAAAGCGTAACTATAGGTTGCTTTTTAGATGACCAAGCTATTGCACTATCTCCAATCATAGACACATAGCCTGAAGTGCTTTTCCTATCATCAATATCACCTGCATAGTATTAATCTGACCGGCTAGTTAATCTTACCTTTTTTCCTTTCTTATACATGACTCCATAGTTAACAGTTCCTTTTAAGTACCTTATAATTCTTTTGATAGCTGATAGGTGCATTTCAGTAGGTCTTTCCAAGTATCTAGCAACCAAACACACTGAATATGAAAGATCAGGTGTGGTGGCAAGCAAGTACATCAAACATCCAACAATCTGCTTATACTTGCTTGCATCTACTTCTCCACCATTCTCATCTTTCACCAGCTTACTTCCAATCACTATAGGATTGCACACCATATTGCAGTTTTCCATGCCAAACCTTTCTAAGATTTCAGTAGAGTATTTAGCTTGACTTATGAAGATTCCCTCATCACACTGCTTAACTTCTACTCCAAGAAAGTACGTCATTTTTCCCAAATTAGTTATAGCAAAATTTCTTTGCATTGAATGTTTGAAGGATTCAAACATTTCAATGTCATCTCCCGTGTAAATGAGATCATCTACATATAAGCTAACTATAACAATTCTTCCTTTAGAGTTGTTCTTCACAAATAAGGTGTGCTCATGAGAACATTTCACAAAGTTTGATTGAGCAAAGTAAGATTCTATCTTGCTATACCATGCTCTAGGTGTCTGTCTTAATCCATACAAAGCTTTATTCAACTTATATACCTTGCTTTTATCTTCTTTGTGATAGCCTAAGGGTTGCTCTACATATACATCTTCAACTAACTCACGATGAAGAAAATCACTTTTAACATCAAGTTGATAAACCTTCCAACCTTTACATGTTGCAACTGCTAAGATTGTTCTTATGGTGTCCCATCTTGCTATAGGTGCAAATACTTCATTATAATCAATTCCAAGCTTCTGACCATATCCCTTAGCTACTAATCTAGCCTTGTACTTCTCGATCTTTCCTTTTTTTTCATTCAACTTAGTTTTATATACCCATATAAGTCCAATCTTCATGCAACCAGCAGGTAAATCAATGAGTTCCCAAATGTAATTACTTTCAACAGACTCTATTTCTTGCTTCATAGATTCTCTCTAGACCTTCATCTTAGATGCTTCATCAAATGTGCTAGGATCAAATGAAGTACTGAATAAAGCTAGGCTATTTTGTTGTTCTTCTTCTTCTGCTTCTCTTCCAGTTACATAATCATCTAGGTAAGTTGGTGGATTTCTTGTTCTAGGGGGAAGCTCAGCCTCATCAGGTGACTCAAGCTCCATCTCTTCTTCATAATCAGAAGCATCATTTCTTCAAAATTTAAAAATGTAATATACCAACATCAGCAACAACCAAGTCTTATCTTACTAAGTGGAATCAGATACATGAATTGAACGACGTCAAAGTTTCAATCGAAAACTATGTGCATGCATTTCTCTAATTCATTTATCTCTAGAACATTCATAGTAATTTTTTTTATAGTTTTTCTAGGTTTACCCATATCTATCTCTAGTGATCTGACTCTCCTCCATCTTATCTACTCTCCTTACTATAAAATCCATTTGCCGGCATTGTAATCTTGTTCAGGCCATGGTAGTAGCCACCACTCCGGGATCGAACCCTCGCTCCACCTCCCATTTTAAAAATCCCTTATCCCCATCTCTCTCTCTCTCTCTCTCTCTCACCCCTTCTCTTTCTCTCTATATCTCTCTCTATCTATCTATCTCTCTCTCGCTCTCTCTCATCTTTCACTCTTATTGTAGATTAACACACGAGAAGTCTTTATATTACCATTTATTTTCTTTTATTTTCAACTTCTTCATATTAAAGAGGCTAAGAAGTACTAGGAATATTATTTTATTCTTTTACCAACGAATGAAATTGCTGAATAATAAAATTAAACTAGCATCAGTATTTATTAACATTGTTTTTTGACAGGATAAATATTTATCAACATAAATAATAATAAAATTCAGAGAAGAATAAATTGCCATGGATGAAAGAAGAAAAGCTCCAAAATGGAGAAAAGTTGTAACTGTTTTCATTAGCTTGTAAATGTTCAATACATTCAGTTATATACACATTGGTGCCAGCACATAACTACTCTAACTAACTAGATGCAAATGAAATTACAATGTAAATGCAAATGCTTCTAACTAGTTAATTTGCGCGCCAAGCTATCGCATTGTTCTTTATTTTCTTCATGTGTTGATAGAAATTAATCAGCCATAAATACATCAATAATATTACACTAGATAAATAACTATGTAAAATCTGACCCAGAAAAAAAACTATGTAAAACCACCCAAAGAAAAAACATGTATCATATACATGGACAAACAAAGGGTGATAAAAAGAAAAGTATGATTGAAGTTTTTCATGGCTTCTTGGAAATTCTAGCTGGTGCTTGCCGATACCTAGTAGCATAACTTTGAAACAAAGCAAGTGCGTTACTAGTAACTTCTGCAACATTCTTCGCCTTCACCTTAATCGTCGCAACGCTTTTGCTCATCCTATGACCAGGGAATGATTGCACACAAATACTAGCGTCTGTTAATGCAGTGCTCACCCATGTCTCAACGTTACTTATGTGCCACAATACTTTATCATTGATGATAGTGTTAAATTTGTTCAACCTTTTTAGTTCTTTGATGGCTTGACTTAGTTGATCAACACTATCATTTATTTGATTCACACAATCTTGCAACGTTAGAAACATCCTTTTGTTGTTGTGATCTATTGCTTTGACTTCCTTGGCCACATTCAAAAGGTACCCTCTAGTTTGCAATGCTCTTGAGAGGCTAACGGATAAGGCAACACTAGCTAAGTGTTGAGGCCCATTTATGGTTGAACTAGAAAATTTGTTAAGGCAACGAATGCATAGATCAGGGTAGAGGGTACCATTGCAAGATGACTCTATGTAGGTCATTGTTTGAGTGTTATGTTTGGCTAAGGATGACTCTAAGAAGAGTGAGATGAAAATGACTAGTGATGTGAGAATGAATTGTCGTGCCATTTTGTGTTACAATTGAACCTTGGTTGGTTAATGTGATATGATGGAAGAAGAGAGTTTCTCAAGTTTGATGAAAATGCTAAAGGGGGTGTGTTACCTATATAGAAAATTCCTCACATGTTCCCACATGAAATTTGTTGGTCAAAACCCCACATGCATTAAACATATCTATTTTGTTTCTTTTCTTTGCTGTTTAGCCCATGTTGCCTTTATTGAAGTGCATTATGCGTGCAATGAGTTGCATGAAGTGAAAGAATATGACTATTATAACAAATTAAGCACGCATTGTAGCTGGTCGGTTAATTAAGCACGCAATATATTACCATATTTATGTGTAGATAGAAAAGATGGTCCACTTTCCATGAGATACCAAGCAATTATTAGGAGTAAAATCCCAATTTAAGAAGCTTGTTTGCTTGCCTTAATTGAGTGAAATGGTCTTTGAAATATAATATTGTTGGTCATTAATATTTGTGATATCCGATCTATTTATTTAAATTAAGTCATTAATAAAAAAATCCGAATTGAATAAAAAATAGAAAGAGAAAAAAAGTTCCTACTCAACATGTCAAATCATCGATTTTACACATTCAGCGCTCCATGTAAGCATATTTGCACAGTCAGATAACATTAAGGATGAAAATCAAATAATCTTATACTGACAAAGAGGAATCTCCAAGTTTTATTTTTACAAGGGGGTAAATCAAAACTCGGTCAAATGACAGGGGTAAAACATCTATAAACCCCAAATGGCAAGGGGGATTATTGGGTCCGACTCCTAGAAACTAGAAATAAAATAGAATACTACTACCGTATGGTGAGAGAGAGAGAGAGAAAAGACTATAATTGATTTAGTCCTCTATTCTCTTCTATACCAAAGTTTCATACAAAGAATGTCTTATCGAGTATGTTTGTTATAAAGGAGAAAGATTTGTGTTAAAAAAATAGAAAAACAAGGTAATATGTTGCTTTATTGATGATTTTGTAGTTGGAATAAAGGTACATAATGGAGCTTTTAAGGCGATATAAACGGGTCATTATCCACTGCAAAACATATAATGATAACGTAAATATACGTGTATTTGTTAATGAATTGCTTCGCAAAACATATAATGATAACGTAAAAATGAAGGTTATGAGTGTTCCAGGTCATAAAACCATTCTAATGCAAACAATATGGTTGAATTTAGGAATTAGGAAAGAAAAAAAACCACAATAATGTTGCATCACGTGGTTATTATTGGATGTTGAATGTTGTTTTTCTTTTAAAAATGAATTTATTGTTCACTTTTTCTTTCTGCCATTTCTTTTTTTCTTCTTGTTGGTAACTTCTCTTGTGGGATTATATGTAACCAAGAGAAAAGCCTCATAGTCTGATTACGCGTTATTATATAGATGCGTATAAAACTGAACCAACTTAATGGAAAATCGTAAACTAAACCAACAAAGATCGAAAACCACGTTTGATTGGTTGTGTTCGTGCGATTTTTTGATTCAAGCACTTGTTCGTTTCAATATGCAGCTTTTGTTTTGTCACCGGAATCAAACCAAACTGAACCGTAGAATTAGTTAAACACTGATTCAATCCAAACACTAACTCAACCTATCAAACACTCAGTCGAACCTTTTCTTTTCTTTCTCAATTTACTTTATATGTAAAAATATGTAATTGTTTTCAATTCATTTAAAATAAAAGACTAAATCATATTTCGACCGTCTCTCCTCCAACTCAATTTTCTCTTCTCCGTCGTCTTTCTAGTTCTACATTTGTTTTTATGAAGTTAAATCTTTATGTTTAGTTAATTTTTATTTTTTTTAGTTACTATTTGAAGAATAATGTTTATGCTTAATTGATGCACCTTCTAGCACCTTAATGGTATTTAGAGTTAACAGTAACAATTGATGCAACAAATATAATCAAAATTGTTGACTAATTTTTTGAATAAGGTGTTCTCTCATTGTGATCGAATCAACCTAAACCGCATTGATTTGCTTCGTTTGGTTCAGTTTTTTTTTTAAATCTATCGAATTAAATCAAACAACATGTTTTTTATCTTACGATTCAGATGACTTTTAAAGAATACCTTGACCACTTTTTCGAGAATTGGATAATTGTTTTGGGAAATTTGTGAAATTGCTAATTAACGCAAGTACCAAATAAAATAAAGGGAGCTTCTATGGTGCAGTCAGGAAACTGACTTTTTTGAAAAAGTTAATTTTAATTTTAATGTTTGATTTATTTTTAAATTGTTGATTACTGATTAATGATCAATAGTAATTCATCTAGTAATGCTTGCAACATCTTGGACTTACAGGTACTATTTTATCGTTGACATCTTTAACATGCAAACAAATTTGATGATGTAATGTGATAGTCTTGAGTGTTACTCATCTAGTAATGTTTGCAACATCTTGGACTTACATGTACTATTTTATCGTTGACATCTTTAACATGCAAACAGATTTGATGATATTATGTGATAGTCTTGAGTGTTACACTTTGTGGGGTGTTAGACTTAAAACAAAATAGGATAAAATTAGATTAAGTGTAGTCTTATTAATCTGATGAATTGATGATACCATGGGGACTGAACTTTTGATACCACTGTACAAACAGTGGGGTGTTACTCACTTCAATTTTGATGTTATAGTGTTAACTTCATCAGAAAAGTCATTTTCACGACTTCACCATAGAATTTTCCATAAAATATTCCCTAAGATTGTTTATTTTTAACCAATTTTAGTGCTTGACAACTACAACATTTTTTTTTGTTGAAGACCACTGCAACATTTACCATGTAATGCAACGCCAGTTTTAAAAGGACTCAAATAAAATTGTTTTATAATTTGACAAAAGCAACACAATTTTACACGGTAGTCTTATTTATTTTAAATAATAATAAAACAACGGTTTTAATTATAATAATATTTAATTATTTTACTTTTGCTTTTTAGTTCTTTTATTTATACTCTTCAAAGAAAAAAGAAAATATTACAATTTTTCATCTCTCTCTCTCTCTCATAAGCACTTCACATAATCACTTCTCAAAATCACTTCAACACAAGCTCTTTCTCGCAATCGTTGTTCATCAACATCACGTCATCTCATCAAATCGCTGTATCTCATCTCACAACTACTTCCTCAAAATCGCTTCCTCACATCGGTGTTCAACATAATTGTTGTTCACAATGACCATTTCATCTCATCGAATCACTTCCCAGCCTTATGTTCCAAAGCCAAACTAGTGGATCACTCTATGTTCAATGGATTAAGCAATAACTTTTCTGCTTAACAAAATAAGGACCTTATTGTTCATGGACCATCCAAGAAGCAAAAGATTATTCCAAAGTGTAAGTGCTACATCAAATGCAGTTTATAGGAACTAACAAAACATGTGAAAAAAATGTCATGTTCCTATTTTTTCCATTCATGTTTAGAATTTCACCCGAGATATTATTAGTATTCCATCTAGTGTACCTGTTAGCTGGAGCAACAGTATCTGAAGGAGGAAAACTGACCAGAATGCTCTCCATCGAGTTCTTTATGTTAGAAGATAGGCGATGCAAAGACCAAGTTTCACCATCCATACACATAAGGTTCTGATGTCACCAAGACCACCAAACTCAAACATAAAAATTGATAGTTTGAGAACCCTTAGCTCCCCTTCTAAGCCAATCGTGAGCATCAATAGAAGAGAAAAAATCAGCATTAGTGAAGTCTAATAGTGTGTGGTTGTGAGTTTGAGTACGCTGTTTCTTTACTTATCCAACTTATTTATCTATATATGTTTCTTTTCTTAGCAGAAAATATACATTGTTCCATAAAAAGTACACTGTTAATTTTAATTGTTTATTATTCTACACTATTATTTTCATATTTAATCAATTTACTTCCTCATATGAATACAGGAAATTAGTCATCAAAATGTTAATAATAAAGCTAAATGAAAATGGAGACATCGAGCGGGTCCCATAAGCTTTGCTATCATACATGAAAGATTGGTATTTAGCTTTTACTACTATTAGCGAATAATTAAATTCTTCTATTAGTGATGATTTTCTACTATTAGTAAATATATTTCATTGGTAAGCATGCAACCAAGGATGATAAATAGCTTCCTACTCAAGCTGCAGTTTTTATTGAAACACAACAAAGTAAGAGAGGAAATCAGCTAGACCAAGTTACAAGTAACATAATTGGAAGTCTTTTCTTTATGATTTTACCTGGTTAGATAATGGTAGAAATGAAGAAAAAAACATCAAGATTTTATCCTCAACAGTGATTTTATATTTTGCACAGATTTTGTTTTTTAGATAGTTAAAGGCAACTGTTACAATGTGTTGTTAGAATGTTTACAGGCAACGGTTTCAATTTGTTGCATTTGCCTATATGCAATAAAATCGTGGTCAAAAGAAAAGACAACACCTTAGACCACGACGGTGAAAAAAACATTGTTGAAGGTTACAAAGACGTTTTTATCATTTTAGACAACAATGTTTACCTGTAGCAATGGACCAAAAATGATGTAGTGGACTGATTGGTTCCTTCTTTCTCAATATAGATCAATGCTTTACATTGCGACATGTGATTAAGCTTCCTTATGCTACTTCAGTTGTTGTGGAGCCTTCAATCTTCTCTAGTTGGGGATGAAAGAGTAAGGTCAATATTTTATACTAACTTAATCACTATAGTCTAGGGGTCATTTTGTAGAAAATATGGCAAAATCATAATAGTCCAAAAAATTGGGAAGATTACAAGTGTATATTCTACCATAGGAATCCAGCACCAACTTGTTAGTATAGTTTGTGAGTTATCCATTTTATCCTCCTTTCTTCCTGTTTGTGACATGCATTCTGCTTTACATTTATATAGTAATTTTTTTTATAGTTTTTTTAGGTCTACCCCTATCTATCTCTAGTAATCTAACTCTCCTTCATATGATCTACCTCCTTACTATAGAATCTATATACCGGCATTGTAATCTTGTTCAGGCCATGGTAGTAGCCACCACACGGGATCAAACCCTCGCTCCACCTCCCATTTTGAAAGTCCCTTCCCACCTCTCTCTCTCTCTCTCTCTCTCTCTCTCTCTCTCTATATATATAT
>Ga0228711_1006089_pt1 | contig 18100 bp, 12 predicted proteins | sample MedpolnodulmetaG_2_FD_177996 | JGI IMG/M metagenome (GOLD analysis project Ga0228711, IMG submission 177996) | Root nodule microbial communities from Medicago polymorpha collected in Santa Monica, California, United States - brown nodules | ecosystem: Host-associated > Plants > Roots > Nodule...
TGTGACTAGAAGGATCCGAGTCTCCTACCACTATGGAGCAGAAACGGATCCCTTATCTTCTCGCGAGGCATCCCTACCCTGTGTTGAAATCATTTATTCAGTATGATAAAAAAGTTCTATGGATGAATCTCATTCCAACGACAAAGGTTTTCATTTTTTTTGTTTGTGACTAGAAGGATCCGAGTCTCCTACCACTATGGAGCAGAAAAGGATCCCTTATCTTCTCGCGAGGCATCCCTACCCTATGTTGAAATCATTTATTCAGTATGATAAAAAAGTTCTATGGATGAACCTCATTCCAACGACAAAGGTTTTCATTTTTTTTGTTTGTGACTAGAAGGATCCGAGTCTCCTACCACTATGGAGCAGAAACGGATCCCTTATCTTCTCGCGAGGCATCCCTACCCTGTGTTGAAATCATTTATTCAGTATGATAAAAAAGTTCTATGGATGAACCTCATTCCAACGACAAAGGTTTTCATGATGATGACCACCACCAAAGCTAAGAGACATATCACACAATCGGGCACCGGAACAACGGCTTGTCATGGAATTCAGAGGAACATCATAACCACAACAAACAATAAGAAACTAGGTTATCAGATTCCACATTGGCAGCCAAAAAAGCCACTAGAGTTGAGGGCTATAACGATGAAGAATTTCTCCTTATCGATTACTACACTCTCTTTTTACACTCTTTTTCTCGCAAACTAATTTTGATCCATCCAAAAAAACCACTAAACAAAATCTTTGTACCACCATCAAAAGGTAAGCTACTACCGAAACCGCCCGATAAAATTACTTACAAACGCAATGAGTCGCTCGTTGTTCCCGCTTGACTCTCTGTTTGTTGGATTGTTTTTCCACAATATTTTTCTGTTTTTCGGTAGAACAAGATTTCTCTTTGATTCTGATGACATATTTTCTCTATGTTATAATTATTTATTAAATATTTATGACGACTGAGGTGTCAAGTTTTGGTTGGTTGTGACCAAATTTAATTTGTTGGTCAGTTGACCCAACTAAGAGTTGCTCCTGGGTATTTGGTCAAAAAAAATAAAAAGAGTTGCTCCTGGGTGTAACATCCAAATTTATTTAATTAAAGTTATTAAACCAAAATCCAACAGTTCTTCAGCGCAGAACAATCAATTTCATCAAATATTTATGATATGATTAAGCAAAATTTACCATAGCAGAAATTTTGATACGATCTAAGTTATACCATATGAACCAACCCCAATTCATGTCAATATCACTTATCAACCTGAAAGTAATAATATATAGTTTAACATTTTTTAAATTCTTGACCCTCTTCATGTGGCTTCCCTAATATATAAATTTAATAATGAAATCACAACAAAAAGAAACATTAGTTTTTAGATGGTTTAGTGTCAGAAAACAGTTAAATATACTATATATTTTAGACACTTTGATTACTTGGTTCGCAAGTTATCTAGTAAAAAGCTCACAAATATGGAAGAATCATTCATTTATGCTTTTTACATCTAATGCCAACGTTTTATGTAGGAAAGTGCATGCTTGGACACCTTAGAAACAAGGAAACATGAAGAAATGCAAAGGTCAACTCGCCACAGCGAGTGAAAGGCGAATTATAGGCAAAGTATCATAGGCAACTCGCCTCCCATGCGCCATGGCGAGTGCAGGGCGAGCACAACTCGCCATGGCGAGCATATTTACTCGCGAGGCGAGTTAAGGCGGCCTAACCCCTTAGAGCTGACGTGACAGAAACCTACTAGGGAAGAAAGCTCAACTCGCCATGGCGAGCACACCTACTCGCGAGGCGAGTTGAGTCATAAAAAAAGAAGTATAAAAGGCCTTTCATTCACATCAGAGGATATGATATCATATCATATTATCATACCATATTATTAGAGGTCACTTTAGGAAAGAAACAGGGGAAAGACCAGAGAGACTCTAAAGAGCAAGGAGCACAAGGATTGAAGGAAGACACAAGATCATTGAGACATCATGGCTTGGTTCCATTCCATCTCTTCTTTTCTCCTTGTAAGGTTACCATGACAATGAGTAACTAAACTCTTTTTGTTGGGATTAAACGTAATCAACTCTATTAGTATGTATTCCCTTTGATTATGGTGTTGTGTGATTTTAATTATTTCAAGATATGGATGATATTCTTGCATTGTAATGCTTATGTTTGATTTATTCGTGATTGAAAAATACATTTGAATCTAGATGAGAATAATCATCTATCAAAACATAGATTCTAGACATGGAATGGATGTTTTGATAATCACCGTTTGTATCCACACTTAATGCATTCTTATCATTTAATAGAGCGAGAAATCGTCGATTGAATGATAGGAACGACTCTTGGATCGTTTAACAGTGTGAGACATCGACGATTGAACGATACAATTGATATCACAATATTATTTGGACACGAATGATGTTGTCAAGGGATACGTGATAATATCGATTGATAATTGGAGTCCGCAAGCCTAATCCGAGAATACATATAAGTGGGTTGATGAAGTTTAATCCCAGCATAATCATTTCCCTGTTAACTCTCATACCTTTTACAATTTCGTAGTTTATTAGTTTATGAAACAAAACCATCGGAAAACCCTAGCTCAGAACGAAATCGATTATTGAACGGCTTAGAATATCGCACTAGTTCCTGAGGAGACGATATATAATACTTACTTTTGATACTACATCACATGTACAATTCATATCGTGTAATGCATCCGTCAAGTCGATTTTCTATTATTTTTAATTGTGTATTAGTTTAACATATTTTATTGTATTGTTGTTCGGATCAATCATTGTTGAATGTAGTTGAAAGTAAAGTGATAATTTATCTCTAATAAAGGGTAAATATATAAGAAGAAAATATAAGGAAAAAAAATGTTAAACCAAAATATAATAAATAAATATAAGAAATTTACAATATTTTTTGAATTATAAGATTTTTTTTATGGAGGGGCCATATTTTTAAGATATAAATTAATAATGTGACAAAAATAATTACAATTAAAGTTGTAGTTAAGCGGTTTGTTTGTTTCTATGTTGCTCCCATAACTATAGTTTGATTCTTGCATAAAAATGAACAAAGAAAGAATTAAACACATGACCTAACACCGAAAGGTGAGGCGCTTAACCGCTTTGCTAGAGTGTAAAGACATAATTTGTGATGCAAACGTTAATATATATAACATAACATTTAGTTAAAAATGTGTATATATACCTATTAAAAATGATTTTTTTAAACATTGGGGACTCTTGGTTCTGCCACTAAACACCACCTATCTCCTTCTTCAGTAAACCACCACCGTGTTGTTAATGTTGGTAGTTTAATGAAGAAAGTTGAGGCTGATGTAAATGTCTCCTTTCTACTTGTTAAATTCGAAGCTTCGAGTCTTGATCATAAGCGCAAACGTTCAAACAAAAAAGTTTCTCTCAAAAGGGTATTAAATTATTTTCCTTTCTTGCTCAATTTTCTTTCTCATTTTTCTGTTGTGTTATTTCATTTGGCTTCTTTTTTCATGTATTTGTTGATTCACATAATTTTAATTTATTTTATTTTATATTTCTTAATTATTTTTAAATAATTTTTAAAACCCAAAGAGGCGACAGATAAAGTGAAGCAACGCTATGCTATCTTGAAAATTTACAATTCGATCTTGAAAAAATGGAAGCATGAGGTAATACTAAATTAGCGTTCCTCCATTTTTAGGACTTGTTTGTTTGTTTGTTTTTTTTTGTGTGCAAAGAAAATATCTTTGCAATATTTTCTTAGGACCGACATCTTGATCGAGTATAACCGTGATGGATGACAAAAGTCTTTCTCAAGAAGTGTCACGTCCTTAGAATTGGATTCGAACAACTGATTAAACTAGAAGAATCATTTATCATCTCATCCGATTGTTTTTAGTGTTTTATTTGTTGGTTTATGAAAATTGTCATTTATTTCCAGCTATTATTAGAAAGGGGAGTAAAAATTGGAAAGAAAGTACAATTGGGTCAATCCAGTGGTTCAGTCAACCCTTCAAAATCAACAATTAAAAATGAAGTGTTCAAGAAGAAATAACATCAACAAGTACAAATTCAAATGCAAATGTTTGCCAATCATCAAAATCAGAATTATGGGTCTTCGTCTTCTTATGTTGAATTGGGTCACAATATCAACTGTGAAACTAATGGTATAGTAGCTCGTCCTGAATCTGATCTAAACTTAACAACCGAAGAGTCGATCCACGTGGCATCTTTTCAACTGTTGGATCAAAATACACAAAATAGAGCTATTGGCCTATTGCAACAGCTCAAGCTAGGCAAAGAAGGCTTCAGAAATTCAGGCTCAAGAAACCTTTTGGAAACAAGAGTAAACAACATTCATTTTGATGTGTATCTTATTTCCTTTTTAGTTTCCTCTCTTTTAGAAATTCAGATATGAATATCGAATACTACATTTTGTTTCCTTTTTAGTGATGGATAGTTAAAGAAAAAAATGGATATGGATTATTTGTTATTACTAATTAATTTTTTTTAGCAAAGTTATTTATTACTAATTAATAGTATTGCTTGGTGCCAAAGAAATTCTATTTTGATGTAATTTAAAAAAAAGGTTATTTTTACTTTTGGTTCATATAATAGGAGCAAATTTGAGTTTTGGCCCCTAAACAAAAATTGTCTCAATTTACCTCTGTAAAACTAGAACCTATTAGTATTAATCCTACGTTAACTATATCAGCAATTTAACCCATGACTCGACATCAATTTAGAGACATGGCTTGATCCATATGGCAGAATAGATGATTAGGACATTACTGGACAAAAAAGGAAAAGATAAAAAAAAAAAAAACTATTATCAAAACAAAAATGTAAAATTTCTTTTTCCCATCCTCTTCCTCTTTTGTTTCTTCTTCTTCTCTAGAACTCAATACCCCTCCTATTGTCCAAATCCAACAAATTGCAAAAACCCCAACACTGTTTTTGCTCTTTTCAATGAAAAAAATAGATCCATCAGATTGATTAATTACTTTAAAAGATGTCTTATTGGACATCACATCATAATTACTATCACACAATTGACTTATATGTTCATATGATTATGTTTGAGTCTATCTACTAATAATATATTACAAATCAAAAGGGAATATAAGTTACCAATAGTTCCTGAACGAATGATCTTACCTCTTTTGGTTGCCTCCAAAATCCACAATGTCCTCTATGCTTCAGTGTTAGGTTTTGTAACATATATGTCTTTCGCCCATCATGTTCCCTGAACAACCACTAGAAGTTGGAAAAAAATTGGCGAAGGTTTTATGATGTCGTTCGGTTCGGTTCGCATATAATTTTATCTTTAAATTAAATGAGTTTTTGTCTCAAGACCGATCCAATCCACAAGACGAAAACCCTTAACTAATAGTCGATAACAAATGACTCAATTCTAATACCTATAGTTAAATATCTAGGTGTTTCATGTAAATAACTACAAAGAAGGTAGATTTTTCATTGTTTGATAGAAATTCTAACTTAATTTAGTGCGATAGAACTCAAATTGTAATTGATCTAAAAAGATAGAGATGATATAAAATTTCTATATTAATTGCAAAGTTGTTTCTCTGGTGTTTCTTTAAAGGACTCAATTGTCAATATCCTTCGAAGAGACTCACTTCTATTTGTATGGAATTTGTGGTTTTGTTTGCCGTACAACATTTGTTTTGGCCACAACAACAATAACAATAAAATAACTTTCTCTTTAGGTGGGATTATACTCGAAAAAATGATTTGTTTGTGTTTGTCGTAAACTGAGTTATGTTGGTAAAATTATTGATATTTTTTTAATATTGTTGGATTTATGATGGTAGATTTATTGAATTTTTTTATGATCAAAACTAATATTAAAAAAGAGCAACTAAGCATAAGCCTATAAAGCAACTTCAATCCAACAACATAAGGAAATTGGAGGCCTAACTCATCCTTAAAAACCGGTTCATAAGGTGAGGATTGCCTCCTCTATATAATCTCTTATCAAGAGTCTAATCTATCCGATGTGGGACATGAGTTTTTCCCAATACACCCCCGTCACGCCCATAACTCTTTGGGCTTTGGTGCGTGAATCGACCGTCATGCCCAACAACACTCTTTGGGCTTGGTGCGTGAATCGGTAGATGTCCCTTGAAATCGACAAGCTCTGATACCATAAAGGAAATTGGAGGCCTAACTCATCCTTAAAAACCGGTTCATAAGGTGAGGATTGACTCCTCTATATAAACTCTTATTAAGAGTCTTATCTATCCGATGTGGGACATGAGTTTTTCCCAATACAACATACATACAACAAAGGAAGGAAATCCAATGCCAGCCATTGATACAATAAAATGCACATGCGAGGAAGAAATTCTACATCATCTCACAAAAATCACCAGTACAACATAATCTACAAACACCCACACCCTGAACCACATAACAGTGACTTGACAAAGTATGTTTTCCAACACCATCTCAATGAGAACATAGATGAACAAAAATATATCATATGTCATAGTGCTGCAAGCAGCCCACAAAAAACCACCATCATAATACTTCTTAATTGTACAAAGATGTACCAAAGCTCCTCTTATATATACATGTTCTTCTTCAATACTTGTAGTGCTAACACAAAATTCACAAAACCACCCACCAAATATCCGTCTAAAGGCAAACTTTAAAGGCAAATTCTACGGTACACCCAAATATTTGAGTGTATCGGTACACCAAATTGTTAAATTAATAATTAAATTAGTTTTTTTTTTTTTAAAAAACGAATAATTTTCTATCATTGACAATTATAATAATTAAATCTTATTAAGCAAAAGCTTTGACAAAATAAAATTAACTATTTTTGAATTTTTATTACTCATAATAAAGAATATTGAATATTTTTTATGAGAAAATGTTAAAAATTTAATATGATTCTTATAAACAATGAAATAATGTTTTTTCTTATGAAACGACGTTTTCTAAAATACAAATATTGACAAATAGATAAAATAATCGTTAATTTATAAATTTGTGAGGTGTACCTTAGAAGTTCCTTAAACTAAATATCAATAAACCCTAATAATGATACGTGTCAAGAGCCAAGGAATGTGGATTTAGAAATTCCTTGGATTGATTTGAAGCAGCGACACACAAATTGATTTTTCTCTCTATCGTCTCTATAAATCTTCACATTCAACTCTCTCACACACACTTCCAACAAATTCAGATCTTAACCTTTTTCATTCAACAGAAAGATGAAAAGACACTTTGATGAAAGAACAAAGAAAACACAAACCACTTCTTCTTCAGAGTGGTCAAAGAGTGAAAAGGAAGTCGCTGAAATCATTCTTGATTTTCACTGTCATGTTGGTTTGTTGAATAGTATACCATTCAGTTGGCGTTGCAAAAGAAAGAGAACCGAGGTTAAAAACAACCCTTCTCCTTCTCCGGCAATTCAAAACAACTGTGATGTTAATGTCGCTGCCGGCGACGGTGTCAAAGTTGAGGCTACCAGTTCTGAAACTGAATCGGACGATGAACTCAAGCGATATTCAAAGAAGAAAACTTCTCTAAAAAAGGTATGAACTTATTTTTCTTTCTTGCTCAATTTTCTTTAGCAGTTTTCTGTTATTTGCGATTTCTGATTTCTAGGGTTTGTTTCTTGTGTCCAAAGGAAAAAGAATCGCCTCTTGAAATTATACGAGAATTGACAGAGACCAAAGATTCAATCAGACAAGTAAGTTTTTTTTGTTTCTTTCTTTGTTTTTGGTTTTTTTGTTATGAAGTTGTTGAGTTGTCAAATTTAGTTTTTCTCATGGTTTTTTTAATGCTTGAAATTTAAACAGGAGGTAGAAAAAGTGAAGCAATACTATAATAACATGAAGAATTACAATTTGAACTTGAAGAAAAAGAAGCAAGAGGTAATACACTAATACTAATCAATTTTCCTATGTTTTTAGGGTTTTTGTTTTTTGTGTTTTATGTTTTGGTTTCTGAAAATTGCTATCTTTTGCAGTTACTATATAGTACTAGTAGTAATGGCCCAAAATCTGCATTAAAAAACCCCAATCTGGAAATTGGTCAGAATTTACAATTTGGTCAATCTAATGGTTCAGTCAACCCCTCAAAGTCAAATACTTGTGAAAATGAAGAGTACAAAAAGAACCAACAATTTCAAATGCAACTGCAAATGTTTCCAAATCATCAGAACCATAATTATGGACCTTCCTCTTCTTCTGTTACATTGGGCATTAACATCAACAACAATGAAAATAATGGTCCAATAGCTCTTCCTGATCTGAACTCAACAGCAGAAGAGTTGATCCATGCGGACTCATGTCATATGTTGGATGAAACTACAACAAATAGAGTTATGGCCGCAGCTCAAGCTAGGAAGACAGGGCTTCAAATTTTCAGGCTCAAGAAACCTTTTGGAAATAATAGCAAACAATATTTAATTTGATGTATATTTTATTTCCTTCTTAGTTTCTTCTCTCTTTTAGAAATTCAAATGTACTGAAAAGGAAGTTTTGTAAAGATATTTAAGTTTTTTAATGCATGATTTTTTTGTGTGATTTAAACATATTTCATGGTATGAAGTTATTGCACCGTGAAATGTCATAAGAAATTGACACATCTGGTTTGTTAGGTTTGATTTGCTGAGGGCTTGAACAAAGTTTAATTTGACTTTTAATAGAATAGATACTGTTTATTACTTATTATTTTATTTTATTTAATTTTTTTTATTTCTCTTTGGATTTATATAAAACTAGGTACATTCCCTCAAAAACATAAAACTAGGTACATATTTTTTTTTCCGATACACCAGATACATTTATCAATTTGTGTGAAAATTGTGACATATAGTTTGAGATATATGAATTCATTAAGTATTTTACGAATTTGGATTGCAAGCCGTCAAAATCATATGCAATTTTATAGTCATGATAAATCAAGATCAGACATTTAAAATTTAAAATTACCTTTTAAATTAAATAAAAAAATAAACATACTTTGTTTTTACAAAAACAAAATGGTATTCATTCATTCAAATTGATAGAGTACATCAGATTAGATGCAATAACATGTTCAACATCGCTAAAAACGTAAATGATGAATCTGCGAACAAACTCACAGCACCCAAGTTAATAGCATATATACAACGGCAAAATGGCTACAAAAATATGATAAATTCTAAGCCAACGAAATATTCATGCTTCTGGATTTGCAAACAAGACGCGAAATCAAACGCCGCACAAGACGACAAACAACCCAACACAACGTCACACTCAGACGAAGAAATCACAAAAAACAAAAAATGAAAAACTTGATGGGTGTGAAAACCACTCGTTTAGATTGAAAGAAAGGGGGAAAAATGCAGAGGGGGTGAATCTAGGTCAAAAAATGACCTAAAACTACCTCTCCTCGATGAATGAAGGAGAAAAAAACTTAGTGAGAAGGTGGAGTTTCTCCCACAAAATATTTTAAAATTAGAAAAATTTAGAGGGGTGAATCTAGGTCAAAAAATGACCTAGAACTACCTCTCCTCGATGAATGAAGGAGAAAAAAACTTAGTGAGAAGGTGGAGTTTCTCCCACAAAATATTTTAAAATTAATTTCTCCCAATTGTTAAAAATAAACATACTTAGAAGTTGGAACATCTGATTTTAATTGGACTGCAAAGTACTAGCTTAGGAAACAAAATATATTTTAAAAATAATTAAGGATTTAGTATTAATATTAGAGATTCCTAGTTTTCCGAAAAGTCGAAAATGATTTGATGTTTAACATAATGACACTAAAAAAATCCTTAACATATTTTGGTAGTAACAATATGCACATACTTTGTAACAAAAAAAAAAAAAAACAATATGCACATACATACATCGTCGTGAGTTTAACTCAGTTAGTAAGACAAGACAATGCATGATATATGTAAGGTCCGAGATTTGAACCCCAGACACCATAAAAAAAAAATGCACACATATAGTGTGTAGTAAATATTTAATATGAATCGCTGATTTATACAATTTGGTATGGTCTACTACTAACCGTAATCTTAATCAAGCCGGTTATTGGTTATTGATCAATAGAGTTTTCAAGAGAGAATAAAAAAGAAGAAGGATTCAGAGCAACATTGCATGAGTGAGATTCAAGAGATGATGAACGAAAAACCTTTTCCTACAAAGACTGAAAAGAAGATTGTATAAGTCATTTACGACGACTTATCCTTCCTCTTTGTTGCGTAGTATACCATTCACTTGGATACGCAAAAGAAAGAGATTGGTTCCTTCTATTGATCATGGTGCTACCGTTTTTCCTCCTTCAATAATTGTCAAAGCTACGATTTTGATACCTTCTCCTGCTGCAAAAAAAGCGTCCCTTCCGTGATGTTAATGGTGTCGCTGTTATGCTTCCTTCAACTGTCAAAGTTGAAGCTCAAAGTGATCCATGTAATTGGCATTCAAAGTAACTCATGCTTTCATTTACTTCGAATATTGTTGGTTTTGTCTTGTGTTTGGTATATCCAACGTATTTTCCCCAAGAGTCCTGATAGGTGAACACACTTAGCTGGCAACACACTCTTGTACACCCCCCATGTGGCAGGGTAATTTTGCTATTTCATCTTTTAATGAATGGTAGTTTTGTCAAAACCCATACAAACCTTGTCAAAAAAAAAAACTCTGTATCTGCAACACAGTTTCTCTCCTCCACCATCATTGTTCCTCTCTCCTCCACCGTCGCCGTCCGCCGCTCCCATGGTGGTTGATTCTTTTTCTGTTGAAGCAGTAGACTTTGCTAAGGAGTTCAACATGTTGTCGTATTTATATTGTCATTGAGCAGCTATTACATTGTCTTTGAGCTTATATTTGCCTAAGTTAGATGAGGAAACATCATGTGAGTACAGAGATGTACCACATCCAATCAAAATACCAGGTTGTGTACCACTCCATGGCAAGGATCTTTATGCCCCATCTCAAGATAGATCAGTTCAAGCTTACAAATTATTACTCCAACGTGTTAAAAAATTCCATTTTGTGGATGGGATTTTTATTAATAGCTTTCTAAAAATGGAGATCGGTCCTATAAAAGCACTGACGGAGGAAGGAAGTAACAACCCTCCTGTGTATCCTGTTGGACCAATTATCCAGACAGTAGCAAGTTCTGTTGACGATAACAATGGTTTGAAGTGTCTTTCATGGTTGGATAAACAACAACCTTGTTCAGTTTTGTATGTTTCTTATGGAAGTGGAGGTACACTTTCACAAGAACAAATTGATGAGCTTGCTTTGGGTTTGGAATTGAGTAATGGAAAATTCTTGTGGGTTTTGCGAGCACCGAGTAGTAGTTCATTTAGTGCAGGATATCTTTCAGCACAAAATGATGTTGATGCTTTGCGATTTTTACCATCTTGGTTCTTGGAGAGAACCAAGGAAAGGGACGGCGAGAGTTACAGTGTTTTTTTTTCTTCTGATTTTGTTTTTGTTTTATTTTTATTTTTGGTTGAATTAATAAAATATAATTAAAATTGACACATAGGCGTGTGTATGGGTGGTATGGCAATTAAAGGATGTCTACCAAACATTACCGTTTCCCCAATGCTTGTTTTCTACGTCATAAATCACAATCAATTTGTAAACCTTGCAATTCTTAAATCTTGCAATGGGTAGGGCATTTTGTGGGTAGTTTATGATGTTTGGAGAATGTTTAATGTTGTATATAGCAAATAGTATTTTCGTGATAAATAGCAAAAGTGCTTTTGTTGCTTAACTTTCCAATTTTCCTCCCTTGTTTTGAAAGAAGTAAGTTGAACTTTAACTATTTATTATTCCATCCGTCTCAAATTATAAGTTGTTTAGGGGAAAACATTTATTTCAAGTTATAACTTGTTTTTATAATTTCAATGAAGCATTAAATGTTATTTTCCTACTATACCCTTAACCGTTAATTATTCTCCCTTTTTTCAATTCTTTAATTTATCTTTCCTATACCATTAATGAAGGATAATTTTGTAAAATTATTTATGACTTCTGTATTCTATATAACATTAATTACATTTCTTAATTTGTGTGAAATGACTAAAAAATGTGATATACTCTATCTGTTTCAAAATACATGTCTCAGTCAATCACTTCACATATGTCAATGCACAACTTTGACCGTTAATATCTTTAATTATCTAAAGTAAAAAAAAATTAAAAAAATAAATATTTTGAAAATATTTGTCGATAAAAATTAAACAACATCTTACATGCTAACATTTGTATTTATATATTAGTAAAAAAATAAGGACAAAGTAAGTCATGTGAATAGTGCACATTATAGAAATACGAAATGTATTTTGAAACGGAAGTAAAACAAAACATAAAACACATGTTGACTTGCTCAATTGACTCTGAAGAATAGAACTATAGATAGGTCAACTCTAATAGTGCGGCTTTTTTATTTTACCTTTGAAATAAATTGTTTTGTTTGTAGTTTAACCCTTATTTATTTAATTAAATAAATACATTTTGAAATATAAAAAAGTAGTAAGTTTTTGTGAAATAGTTTTTAAAATGAAATTTTATTTTATGAAGCAATTAGTTGAAGAAGGAATTTAAACGGCTGAGATGATGTTACTGGCATCGAAAGCGAGGGTGTAAGTAAGTGTAGAGGAGCAGGTCCCCAACACAAATATATACTCCGCTGAAGAAAACGAAAACCCTAGCGCCCACTGACTGCATCTTGAGAATTGAGAGAAATGGCGAAGTCGAAGAATCACACCGCTCACAACCAGTCTTACAAAGCTCACAAGAATGGCATCAAGAAGCCAAAGAGGCATCGTCACACTTCAACCAAAGGGGTATGTTATGTATTCATCATTCTTCTCTCTCTGATTCTGATTCTTCATTTTAATTATTTGATTGATTACTGTTGTAGATGGATCCAAAGTTTTTGAGGAACCAGAGGTACGCAAGGAAGCATAACAAGAAAAATGGTGAAGAAATTGCAGAAGAACAAGAGTAAAGTTTCAATCAATCTCTAATGTAATGGGTCTTTTTGTATTTTGCATCTTAGACTTCTGATTCATATTTAAAATCTATGTTTGAAAGTATTTTGATGGATTATTATTTAATTATGAGAAAATGCACTGCTCTGTTGGTTAGTTAGCAATTTTTGAACCTGGATTCAGAATATCAATTCTGCTGTTTATGATGTTGATTGTGGTTAGATTTAGTCTTTGCCGAAACATAAATTGATTTAGTTTGGATTGGAGGAAAAAGATTATGATTCTCTTTTAGTACATTTTTCGAGTTCTTTCAAATTGGGGTCTTAATTCCAACAGAGTTTGATTCATATATTGAGATTACATGTTTGATTCTTATCACAGTTTAACATATTACTAGTAACCATCATAAATAAATAATGAAAGCGGACCTTCATTTTGAACCGTCATTAATCAGAATTTATAGCCGGGATTAACACTACTATATGTAGTTGAAGGCATATTTCAGGGATTTTTTTCAAAGCCTTTTTGAATGAATTTATGATGTAAATTATGATGTTACTGTGAAAAGAGTTACCCGTGAAGTCAACGCATCTCCACTCGTATTTTGAATTCCCCTCGTAACGAATTGATCAATCAACCAAATATTTGCAATGCATAATATAAAAACGAATTGATCAGTCAACCAAATGTTTGCAATGTATAAATTTTGTTACATTTTAGTATCAATTTTTGAAAGTTTGAAACAATTATTTCCAAGTTTAATGTATATAATTCGTGCGTAGCCAAGGACGCAAGTTCTTAGATTTTTCCTGTTCCTCGTCGTCGTTATTTGCTATGTCCAATACAGGCGCCACCCACATCATCCCATCACCTTTAGTGCCTATGCCTAGAGGTGTGGCTTTCCTCATCATCATTATATCCAAGCAGACAATTGCTTACACACAATTGTCAATGACTTCATCCACGGTGCCTCCTATTTTTGACGCATTTTAGCCCTAAGATATGTATCTGGACTGATACAAACTGAAACTTTATGTCAATTGGTTCTATGTCACACTTCCAAGTTTTGGAAAATCCATGGCTTCATGGATGAGATCTGCTGCATAACTGGGTATAAATGACCTGAATGTGTTTCTAATGCTATAGCATTAGATGCTTCATGGATGAGATCTGCTGCATGCAAACCAAAAATATGAACTCCTAGAATCTCTCCATTGTCAGGTCTGTATATCAACTGCACAAAAGTGTATATGACAGTTAGCAATGTCAGGCATAAAAGAGCAGATCAACTAATGCATGCAGATAAAAATGGATAAGAGTGTAGAGCAACTGTCATGATCGAATAATTTTGGTACTGCCAAAGTAATTCTTTTAGTACAGAATTCATCAAAAACGTTTAACACTTTCATAAGCCGCGTCAGAATAGCATTGACGGAGGAAGATATAAAAAGATAACCTTGGCAAGTTCCTCCCCTTCATTTTCTGCTAGGGCTTTCGTGTTAGCTTTAAAACTCGTTTTAGCAACACTAACGTCAAATCCCTCCTTTTCACCTTTCTCCCTTGCTTGAGGCTGCAAATTTTAAGTTCGGTCATAACACATAACAACTTCAACTGAAGGACAACGGGCAGTAATTTTATTGTATGAATAACATAGTTTCAAAGAGGTAGCAGGGCTGAAAAACGAAGAGTGCCAACCACACATATGAAAGAGAACTGGTTCATTACAATTCTCATTGCAGTGAAAGTTTTGATATACCTCTGTCAATCCAACCATGCTGGTCTCTTTCCGTGACTTGTTCAACCACTGTCGGAAACTTTTTAATGAGTAATACTGAAGCAAAAAAAGAAAAGCGGAAACAATTTAATTATAACTAGTTTAATTTTAGTAATTTGATTTTCTATTGTACCCAAAAAAACTAGTAACATTTCTAATTACTCCCTTTGAGCTTAGTGGAACAACATAAGTTATACCAATAGCAGGAGCTGGTTTGGTTTTTGGAGCATCATGGTTATTAACTGCATTATTAGTCCTAATATACTCATAAGAAAAAGTGCTTATTTGTACCAAAATAAACCTCACATAAGAGACCAGACAACATTTAGGAGCTGGCCTTGCAGGACATTCAGTTGAAGGACATCACATATCATATTGTTACAATTAATCATCTGTCATTATGCAAAATCAACAGATTGACCCTCATACCACCTCTAATAATAAATTGTTGTATTGAAAGTGAAGATTTATAGTATCTTACTCAAACAATGGGGTGTCTAAAAGGTACAAGTCTTCAAACCGTTCAAAGGTGATTTGTACCCTTGCTTTTGATATATTTCATGATAGTTCTATAAGAGTCAAATTAAAAAAAAATAAAACACAGAAATATGAAGTTGACTTTACTAGCATTTTAAAAATTTCACACGTCATTTTGTTGTTAAAGAAAGCAGTACGCTATGAAGGTGTGACATGTGTGGTTGACTTGCCCAGATTTGTTTAAGGCAAGAATTTTGTCCAAACACAAATGTCAACTTTTTCTTTTTGTTGCGACGCGTCCTTCCGAAAATACCTGTTATAGTCGACCATGCTTGATAAATATGTTATTAAATTTGTTTGCCTTTGATTACATGGTAAACGTTTGAAAACATTTAACTAATTTGTATGTACTAGATAATCTTATTCGAGACGTGTCGAACATGGTATCAATACACATCTAAAGATACATTAGATTATGCTTCATGTTTTGACATTAGTATGTCCTTTTTCTTTTGCCTTCATATTTTTAGTCATTTTAAATACCTCTATAAAGATCGGGACTGGGGTTTTGAAATCCATTGGTTTAGACTTTTTAGCTTCATGTATTACTCATTAACACATATGTTTTGCTTAAAAGAAAAACTCATAGATTCTCTCAACAGAAAGCAATCTTTTTTTTTTATATTACATAAAGTAATCTTATTTGAAACAGGGTTCAATGTTAAATATTGACACTTCTCTCAAACAAAATTTGAATTTCAAAGTTCCATAGTACAAAGTAGTACTTGCTGTTGTTGATATGTTCGTATTTTGAATGCTCCTCATGAGAAATGGAAGTTTGAAAAGGAGAAAGACAATATTGCTATCAGAACCTTATCAACGTGCCAAGTTCATTAGGCATGATCTTAAAGTTAACTTCACTTTGCAATTGTGACAAAGTCTTTGTACCTCTATAAAAAGATTAACGAAGATACATGTAAAAACTGTACCAATTTCCCCAATCAGAACAATACTTAGCATTTTTCTAATTTTATTTCAATTCATTATGTTGAGGCCAAATCCACAATTGAATCACAACTCAATCAAATGAACTACACCGGGACAATCCCCATTATCAAACATGACTCTTTGCAGCGAATCGTGAATAAGCCAAATTACTTGTGTCCCGCGTAGGTAACTTGGTTGGTGAACTAAGGGATATTGAAGGAGATTTAAGAACGAGGTTTCAAGTTTGATCATGGAAACTAAGATTTTCCATGAACAGGTATTAGGAACTAAGTCATAAGCTATAAACTCATACATATTACCCACTGACGTGCCTCTGAATTAAGGACAAAACCATGAGTGCTAACACCTGACCTGAAACAGACAATACCTCATTAAAAAATGGCGCAGTAGACTTGAGATCAGAACAAACACTAACTTCATTTAGGCGATCAACTGTTACTTTCCCTAACATGGCTAGTGATTCCCATATATGTGTAGTTTATTTTAACTGTAAACTGATAACTAAAGTCAGTAAGTTACTTCTTTTTAATAAGATATTTTAGTTCCTTAAATGACCTCTAACATTCTGTTATTAGAATTTACTTGGATGTTACACATGTTGATTTATAATGTCCTTCTTTCATAGGTCTCCCAAAGAGGATCCTTTCTTGGAAGAGCTGGTGAGAAAGCAGTGGAAACAAAATTACATAAAAAAAATTGGAATGTAATATTTACATTGTACCTGTTGTGGATTTATGTTGCTTATATTTGTGAAACAAATTTTGTCTCAAAATGATTCAGATGAGACAAATTATTTCCTTTTTTGAGGGAGATGCCACATGTCCCAAAAAAGGGGTCATAATCGCAACTTTTTGTAAAGATAAGGGGTCAAAAAGCTTATTTCTCTTAAATTATTAGAAGATTAAATTTCTTTTCAGGGCTGCAGTCGTTTCTTAACGTCTCGCAACTCTGCGAATCATAGAGTTATATCTCTTAACAGTCGGATTCATGGCAAACCAATTGGTCGTAGGGAGTGTTACCTCATCTATAGTGTAAAGGGCGTAACAACACTCCTTTTGGGGCTTGACCACGAGACTTAACATGCAACAGTTACTAGGTTCAGGTGCCCGCCTGTTCCACGCGAGGGTATTAGGGTCTCCAGGCACCTATTTCCATATGACAAGAGTCTTACCAAGAACTTAGTGCTTAGCTATAACTTCCTATAGCTTTCGGGCTCTTCTAAGTTCAAGTTAACGTTCAAGTAGTCTCTCTTGATCCTTTCACTAGTGTTGTGTTTAAAGAAAAATTCATATCTAACAAACATTTTCCACTCCCATACTCGTTAAGGATTAGAGAGCTATACCATTAGAAATAAAGATGATCATAATTTATTTCTAAAGGTTTTGCGTTAAAACAGTTTAGAGCAAAGCTCAACGCTACAACTTTATATATCGCAAGTAAATAAATAAATCATAACCTCACCATGTCTAAACCACAAGAAGGGGTTTAGCTCATGGTGAGCTGAACCATGGAAATGAAAATAAATGATAACATAGAAAACTAAATTGATAGATTAAATATAGTTAGTACAAGATTACAATTCTAGAAGGAGAGTGGTGAGCCAACACATTACCAAATAATCTAACTCTAAGAACTCTAGAATCTAGCCACCATGCTCATCTACGAAGAAGATGAGATGGAATGAGATCTCTTAAGCTGCTAACCCCAGCCGTAATGACGCAGTACGGAAGCGTAGGGTTAGCAATCGCTAAACCTAGATGGAAAAGAACAAGTTTGCAAGCGACAAACTTGTGAAAATAGGGTTGCAAGCTACAAACCTATCAAATAAGGGTTTCCGGAAT
>Ga0228711_1006091_pt1 | contig 18097 bp, 14 predicted proteins | sample MedpolnodulmetaG_2_FD_177996 | JGI IMG/M metagenome (GOLD analysis project Ga0228711, IMG submission 177996) | Root nodule microbial communities from Medicago polymorpha collected in Santa Monica, California, United States - brown nodules | ecosystem: Host-associated > Plants > Roots > Nodule...
CAACATTTAAAAAAAAAAAAAAAAAACCTAAAAACATGGCTTTAATAGCTGCACCTATAGGATAAAGTTGCCTAAGATTAACAATTTGATAGGTGAATGACATGGATGATTCAAAAAACTATGTTTCTTTAAAATTGTATTTGTGTAGGAGTTCAAAGAATGACACAGTATGAAGGTCCAACATCAGCCTAAGATTTGGCTGAGGTACACAACAATGAGCAACTACCACCAATAGAATAAAATAATTAACAAGGCATAATTCATGTATAATGAAACACCCTACTTTGATAAAAGAAAGTGCAAAAATAAAATTTGTTAGATGAATGGAATGCATGATTCATAAAACTATGTTTCTTTTTCAATTGTATTTGTGCATTAGTTCAGAGTAATTTAATGTTTAATCATTGTTAGCAATGTAGTCAGGAACGAGTTCCTACGTAGGATCGGTGAGCTGGTGAAGGGATGTACGATCGAGGAACGTAACACGGTTCGTAAGAACCCACTTGAGGGCAAAATTGTAACTTCACATATATACACACACAAAAATTTTAAAATTATCATGCAAGAAAGTATATTATTAACTAAGGGGGTAAGAAAGTATAAAAAAGGTATATTTAGTATTAATCTGGGTCCTTAAAAAAAAATATCACTATGGGCCTAGCCCAATACTCTATATAAAAGAGCGAAATAACAAAACCCTAGTTATTCTCTCCTTTCTATTCTCCTTAGCTGCCGCCTGCTACCATCCAGATCTACCTCTCTTCAATCTTTCTACATTTGAATCACTAATGTTCTGTGTTCTATTCTTCTACCTCTTCACACGTGTTTCATTCTCCTTCAGAGAGTTTTCAATCTTCGTTCTTTATAAATATATTTTTGCCTTATTTCATCCAAGTTCAAATCTTGAAGCTTCATCGTCGTTCATCAAGATATGTTGTTAGAAGTTTATGTTAATCGGCTGTGTTAAGTACTATTTGCTTATTCTTTCTCCTTTACCACCCGAATATGGTCTTTTAGAGAGATTTGTGCTTGGATCTCCTTTGGCTAAAGAAACAGACCTACCCGATATCCCCCAAACTAGTAAATATTTTGCTTAAATATTTTACTTTTTTACTTTTTCTACTATGCAATGTTTCTACATTTGTGTATTAACTCATTTTGACTATAAACATTATATGTGTGTGTGCATGTTTCTTTGAAGTTGAGAATCTTTGGGTTAACTAAAAGTCTGTGAAGGTAATAATTTGAAGAAAAAAATCGATAATGGAATGTTATTGTGTGTGCCAATATCGTGTTGGTGTATGGCACCGACACTAACACATACACCAACATTATTAGACACCAGACACAACGTCAATGGGTTAACTATAAGCTATGAAGGTAATAATTCAAATGTTATCATGTGTGCCAGTGTCGCGTAGGTGTTACTAAGACTTTAATGTGGTACCACATGGCTTACTAAATCGCTATGTCAAGTAGGAAAATGGGAAGAAGAAAAATCATTTACATTGCGACAGTAAAATAGTTAATAAGGGCATGTGGTCCACTGTTGAACCGTTACTTACAGCTCACACCACCATTGCATGTATCTATCCTCAATTTTCGTTATTCAGGCATTGTGAATTGGAGGTCACAATGCAGCTGAAAGTTTTTGCATTTAATATTGAATACCAAAATTACTTTGTTCATAATATATGACAAACAGACCCTTAATCTACCAAAAAAATGCATTACAAGAAATCAAAAAGCCCGTCCTACACCACGATAAAGAAAAACCAATGCATTGCAAATAACTAGTGTGTGACCCGTGCGCGGACGCACGGGTAAATTTATCTTCGGACAACGCATGTCACAATAACAGATAATCGTACTTCAATGCTTGGTAACGCGTGTATCGACAAAGGACAATGAAACCTCAATGTTCGTATAACGCATGTCTCGTCAACGGACAACCGCACCTCAATGTCCATCACTAACATGATAGTGATACACATCGGTACGCAAACAATGTTAGTTTGTCAAATTAGTAATAACATATCACACGTCAAATTCCATGTCATGTGTGAAATTGAAACCATTGTCACTTGTATAAACGTGTCTCGATACCAAGCAATCGTCTATCCATGTCCGACATCGACACAATACTTATATCAATTATTAAACTGAACAACGTTATTATTTTAAATTAAAAGAATTTGTCGAAACACCAATGTGAACATCATGTCTAATGTTCGTATCGGTGTATACATATCATAGTTTACAAACATAAATATAACGGTTGACGACAATATTGACATCACAAATTTTTAAATTAAATGATATACCAAAACAACAACATTCCACAAACAAAAATGGAACAATAAAATTGTAACTTTTGACATAATGTTGATTACACCTTCATTTTAGGCAAACACCCCTTCATTAAACCCATAATGTCTTTCAAAATGGAAACACTACATGATTCAAACATAACGATGAAAATAATAAAATAAACAAAGATTACACGTGCCATAAGACAAACATTATAATCAAGTAGTCCTCCTACCAACAAAAGACATGAAAACAAAGGATCAAATTGAAATCAACGTTTATTTTTTTAAGAAGAACAACACTAAAAATTAGAAACCACAATAACAATTCATATCAGTGAGATATCTTAGAAGGAACAACCCGAACAGAAAGAAAATCCGGGATACATAAAAAACCAACACGTCACCAACACTTAAACTGCTATCACTCAGAAACTTATACCATCCTTCACCGATATATTTTTATTCACATTTGATATCATGATTTCTTACATAAGTGATGATATCACACTCATAGGTTTTGAGAATGTCCAACAATTCTAAGATAATCTTTCTTTGGCTTTCACGAAGGACTTTTTCCACAGACCTGCTGGGGATACGCTATAACATCGTGTCTGATGACCGAATATTCACATGGCACCCAATCTTCACCAAAACTTATGTGGGGAAGAGAATCAAAATGTGTAAAAATGTCTTCTTCCTGTGCAACCCAACAATCAACAACATCATCCACAATTACGACCGAGTTATCAGTGGTCTTTCCTATCCCTTCATGAGACTCATCCAAAACTAACATTTTTTTTGGCTAGTGTGTAACCCGTGTTGATGCACGGGTAGATGATTACGTGTTATGAGTGCTCGTCATTACGTAACTATTATCGCAAAAAAGAAAAAACAATCAAAAAAAATTCACATTACACGTGTATTATGTTATGTGTGTACAATAATAGTTGTTTTGTATTACGCGTGTATTATGTAACACGTGCACGATCAAAGTGGTTTTATATTATGCGTGTCAATTACAAAAATTAAAATTGCGCAAACAACATAAATAGGCTTTAGTTGAATTAGAAAATACTTTGAATAAATTTTTGGAGATATATTTTGAAAATTAAATGATAAATCCTATAGGTTTGAAATTATTATATCAAATTCAATAATAAATTCAATTTTTGGCATATTAGTATTCACACCGCTGTTTTAAACATATACCCAGAACTAAGTAGATTTGGGCCAAGCCCAAACTCTTTCATCAAGCCCGAGCCCTCTCCTAACTTTCATTCATTCTTCTGAAACGCTAACAATGAGCGCTTTCTCCCTCTTCTTCCCTCAATTGCCGCCACCATCTTTCTTCTTCCACCACCACCGAGATTGGCATCCATAGACAAAAAAAACATGTTTTCTTTATCTCCTCAACATTCTCTATCTTTCTATCGAAACAAAATCAATAAAAGAGAAGATCGAAAAAATGGGTCATCTCTTTTTAGCGAATTTCCAACAACTCCGACCTTGTTGATTCGTATCCTCCATCATCTACAAATTCATGGATGGAACATATCAAACTTAGCTAAAAAGGTAATCCAAAATATTTTCACTTTTCTTACTCTAGATCGTTTTGTACTTCCTTGTTTTCCTCTCATTCAAATCTGTTTATAAAGCATTTAGGTTTTCTATAAATTTTGCAAATCAATAATCTGTATTTTAATTTTTTTTTTGGATTTTTTTTAGTTGTAAACGTGAAAAAAATTCAAACATGGCTAAGTGTGAGGATGATGTGTATATTTTTGTATATTAAATTCTTCTTGATGTGTAACCTATATTGGTCATGAATGATTTCCCCCAAGTTATATTTCATGTTCATTTTGTGTCAAAAAATAATTTTTTTATGGCATGTATGTTGAAAGCCAATGTTTTATTTTTCTCATGGTATCAATTTGCAGTGAAATAGATTAGTTGGTTATGGTAGATAACAAATGTCTTAAGAAAAAGAATTCTAAGGTATTCACATTTTGTCACTTGTTATGTGGCTTTTATAAGAGAAAAAAAAGCATGAACATGTGTATGATGTTCGCCAAATGTTACTTATAATCACTTAAAATGCATATATTCAATGAAGACATTATATTATGTTTAATAACCACTTAATGTGATATCTAACATTATCTCAATCTAACTCTTCCTCCCATTAGGGAACCAAAAAACATGACAGAGGCATTTATGATTGTGTGAGGACAATAGTTTAAGATGGAGCTACTGCTTTATAAGGGATGACTGTGTTTTGAAATTGTGTATAATCATTATTTTCCTTCTTAGAAGGTTGAAGATGTTGAAAAATTGGTGGTGAATCGAAGGTCATATAAGATAAACTTTCAAAATGATGGTTTATGAATTAACATCTATTTGAATTTGAGTTGAATTAATAAGTGTAAGGTAGTTTTTGAGTTGAATTAATCATAATAAAAGTTTTAATATTGACTCAAAATGAGAGTTTTTATAAAAGACACATAGGCTTCGTTTGAAACTGTTACATTCTAAGCTTATGGTTTATTGGTTATGATTTTGGGTAAGTCTTTTGATGATTTGTTGTTACAAAATCATCTTAATCTTTTGACATATATTTTCTCTCTTCTCTAGATATGATCTTTTGTTACAAAAGTGTTAAAATATGTTGAGGTGACAAATGATTAGGATGAGATGTTTTTGTTGGTCATTAAAAGTCATAAATAATGAATATATTTTCATTGAATTACCTAAAAAAGAAAAACTCATATAAATGTAGTTCTATTGTATCAAATAGACCTAGTGTGATATAAAAGCACATGAACATGATAAAATTTATTTTTAGTAAATGTGAATTAAATATATGGTTCATATTATATATATATATCAACAATTTAGAAATTTTACTCTTCAATTTTTTTTTAGAGATTTTATGGAAAAACATAATAAATTTTGTGTTTGTTTATCGTAATAATAATAGCTTATTGAAAAAAAAATTAATTTCTATAGTCACAACTATATAAAATGGACTCCTTGATTCAAAATAACCTTCATTTTTTTTAAAGAAAAATAACCTTCATCTTTTAATACTTAATTTCTTTCCCCTTAAAAACGGTGGATTCTAAGATGAGGGGGCAATTAAGTCCCTCATCGGTGTACCATCTATAATATACCATTAGATCTTTAAAAATGATCTAATGGTTTGAATTTTATTGAAACAAAGATATGCTTTCCTCCACCTGATCCTTCCTCTCCTCTTTTTTTTCTTCGTCCAGCAAAACCTTCATCTTTCTCTTAATGTCTTCTTTCTTTTTCCATTGGAAAGAGAAAACCCAAATCAAAGAAACTTTAAACCTTGTAACAATTGAAAAAGAAAACCCAAATAAAAAAGTTTCGATAAACCTTGTAGGTTGTAACAATGTCGAAGCTTGACAGTTGGTTAAAAAAACACAATTCAAATGAAATTCACAACCTTTAGCATTCTAGATTTAAAGATCTGGTTTAATTTTTATTGGCAATTGGAAAGATTTGGTTTAATTTTTATTGGCAATTGGTAAAAAGACAATAATCTTATAATTTATTCATGAATAACCATGATTTTTATTGTCAATTTTTATGTGCTTCAATTTACATGCAGAACTAATGAGTAATGCCTATTTTTCACAACCAGCAATCGACAATACTGATGAAATCATGACAAGACACCAATCTAACTTCATTAAAATTGCTTGAACATACTTCTAATCAACCAAATATACAAAAGGAAAACTGAGGAATCAAGCCACAAAAGCAACAAGAATGCATCGCAAATTTTAATTGTATTGTTATTCCTTCTTGATGCAAAATTTCCTGTTACACGAACTCTCAATCAATTACTTATTTTATGGGATTGCAATTAACATATTTGTTGAAGAAGAAGAAGAAGAAATTAGTTAATGTTAGGGTTCATAACATTTTCAGATTTGATGGTTTGAGTCCAGGAACCATTTTAGGATAGGATTGAATGTGAGTACTTGTACATGTTTCCACTTTTAATTTGAATAAATCTGAACCATCTATTTAATCTATTGGTATTTTTCTCGTGGTCCACCGGTGAGGGACCTAATTAGTCCCTCACCCTAGAATTTTTTTTTAAAACTACTCAATATTTTTTTTGTTTAGATACAACTATATAAAATAAATTTTTTGTTAGAAAACTGTCTCAATCTTTTGACAATTATTTTTCTCTCTCTTCACAATAAGATTTTTTTGTTACAAAATTGTTTCAATCTTGTGACAGTTATTTGGTGGATTCTAGGGTGAGGGTCCAATTAGGTCCCTCACCGGTGAACCACGAGAAAAATACCAATAGATTAAATAAGTGGTTCAGATTTATTTAAATTAAAAGAGGGAACATGTAGAACTGCTCACATTCAATCATATCCTGCAATGGTTTCACCCGTTGTTAACCGTAATTAATTGTTACGAACCGAACCGAACCAAACCATTACAAATCAATTAATTCCTTTTCACACAAAAATCTGAACCCTTTTTCTAAACCCTAATTCCATTTCAAATTCAATCAAATTCACCATCATGTCGTACACATTTCAGAGACTGCTTAGCTTGTTGTTCCATCATGTCGTACACATTTCAGACTCAAAGGAAGAAACTGTTCCAAATTTATTTCTATGTTAAAACTAGTAAACTTCTCTTATTTTGGTGATGTTAAATTGCTAATGGCTTTTTATTTTATACATGCTTCTTGGATTTTAAGGGCATAGATCTGTGTAATCTATTTTGGTTTCTACGGATACTTCTTTTCTTGTTCCTGTTATTTGCATTGAATCAGCTAGCATGTCATTTTCAGGCAGTTTTCATTTTGAGTAAACTACTCAGGTCTTCGTTCTTTAAATTCTTTAACCTTTTAATTGATGAAATTGAAAAGTTTTATTGTTTTGTTTTGGATTTACCACAGTACTTTGGTAAAGTTAGTTTATTTTTCTAACTTAATTTTTATTTTTTTAGCTTTCAAATTCTATAAAGAAAAACAATATATATCGCATGGCGATTTACCAAAGTACATGGTGAATTTGATTGAATTTGAAATGGAATTAGGGTTTAGAGAAATGGTTCAAATTTTTGTGTGAAAAGGAATTAATTGATTTGTAATGGTTCGGTTCGGTTCGTAACAATTAATTACGGTTAACAGCGGGTGAAACCATTGCAGGATATGATTGAATGTGAGCAGTTTTACATGTTCCCTTTTTTAATTTAAATAAATCTGAACCACTTATTTAATCTATTGGTGTTTTTCTCGTGGTTCACCGATGAGGGACCTAATTGGACCCTCACCCTAGAATCCACCCAGTTATTTTCTCTCTATTTGTTGATAAAATTTCTTTGTTACAAAAGACATAAAAAAGTTAAAATATGATGAGGTGTCAAATAATTAATATGCAACAAAATTGTGTTTTTTTTGCTAGTAGTTAATTTTCATAACTAGTAATCGCACAGTGCTCTCTCTCTCATATAAGCAAAAGACAAACCGAGCAATAGGGATTTAAATATGGATTTTGCTAGAAGACACCCTTTATGTAGGTGTCTTTTAGCAAGTTATCCTATATGCATTTGTTAAAAGACACCAATTAATTTTTATCAAGGTGTGGATTGCTAAAAAACACATTCATGGATGTGTTCTAGCAAAACCCTTTAAATATTACTTAACTTGGCTACATAAGTTTGAGAACTTTTTTTCACATATTGGACCGCAAAGAAAATTGTTAATCAAATACTATGCTGTTTCTCTTACTACACAGTGCACACCCTTTGGACCATCAATGGCGGGTATTAATATTTTGTTTTTAGTGTTACCGTTATTAATAATAGTTTCTGATGCTTTACATGCATGCAGTAGTCTTTTATAGAGAGGAAAACCTAGCTGGAGAGAGGAAAAAGGTAATAACGGTATTGAGAAACATGGTATCATTTAGGTCTATTGTTAAAGAAGTATGGAATGGTGCATTCGATGTTGTGAAGTTTTCCTGCGTTTTACATGTTATCGAGAACTATCTGATCACTCCTATTAAGGTAAGTTTGATTCCTCCTTCAACTTGTTGCAAATTCTTTTTTCATGATTAATTACTAGTCAGTTCCAATTCTGCAGACTGAGGGTGCTAGCATGCTACCTACAATCGAAGCGTCTTTCTTGCTGAAAGAATCTCACCTCGATTTGGTAAAGTTGCTCACGGTGATATTGTATGTTTATGCTCTCCTCAAAACCCTAGAGAGGGCTACACAAAGCGTGTGATTGGATTAGAGGGTGATAACATTACATATACTGATCATGGAAACGGTTATAAGCATAAGACAATTGTGGTATGGTCAATTTCTTTGTTAAAAAATAAAATTACTAGATCTTTATTATTTTGATTATGGGTCGTGCTTTGCTTACTAGTTTGAAATGACTTCTTCTGTTTTAGCTTCACCATTTTTAGAATGAGCTTAATATTTTTTGGTTTCAAAGTTGAACATTTAATTGTCTTTTTATTTACTGAATGAAGTATAGTGATTTTGTTTTCTAAGTGCCTTCCTTCTTTCTATAGGTTCCAAAGGGTCACGTTTGGGTAGAGGGTGATAACAAACTTAATAGCTACGACTCTAGAAGTTTCGGTCCAGTTCCTTATGGCCTTATCGAGAGTAGGATATTCTGGAAGGTAAGTTTGTGTATGCACCGAATCCACTCAAATATATTAGCCGCCACTTTTTTTTTTCTTTTTTTCTCTCAGTTGACCCTAATCTTTTGATGTTTTGTATGAAGGTATCTCCATTTAAAGATTTTGGATCATTCCAGAGTAAATGATTTGAAGCTTTCAATCATGTAAGTTACAAATTACATTCTTGAGCAACATAACTATTTGTTGACCAAGGTTCGACCATTTTCTTTGCGATTTGGAGCTCACCCACTGAAACTAAGCATTTTTATCGCCTTATATATTCTGTCAGTTTACCTTTTACTAATTCAGTATTCATTTGTTGCTCTAAAAAATTGAACAGTAGACATGATAGTGGAATTGAATGATCCCTAATATTTTCAAGCTTAAGGAAATTACTATGATGTGATTGTGATGTTAAAGATAAAGATGTTAATTGTTACACAAAATATCTATGAGGTGGATGAGATTGTGGAGGAGATTAAGGGGATGTCTTGGCGATGGATGTTGTATAGGATCAAAGTTCCGGCATATCTTTTTTATGAATGGTGTTGGAACCCACAATTGTGTCTCATGAGGTAAGGAGCTGTGCTATATAGTACTGAGACTTCTGTTGCTGTGTTGTGAGGTAAGAAAAGGATGGAAATTCAGCTAGTGTGTTTTTTGTCTTGGGAATTTCATTGGGACTGGGAGTCCTTATGTTTCATTGTTGGGAGGTATGGGGATTGTGTTTTTGGAGTGGCTGTTCGGCTGTTATGCTGTTAGCGTGTCTGCTAGCAGTTAGCAGCAGTGCAATTTTTTGCTTATTTTCCTGTTGCTTTCGGTTAGTGGGGTAGTAGTGAGGTAAGGCACGGGTAAGCATATGTATCCGTCTATAGCCCGGTTTGCTGCATATATGTATATTCTTGCCTCATTATTATCTAGGAGTTTAAGGGTGTTTGGTTTTGTAGGTGTTTCGTATATATGCGGTGCCGGTTGCTTGTATTTTTTAGTTTTTTCCGCAAGTGTTTAATTTATGCTTCTTGCATTTACTCGATGTGAATAATATTTTCCGTTTAAAAAAAAAAGTTGTAACCGGTAAGATTGCTTTTTGATAAAAACTCATGATTTGGGTTTAAACCTCGAGTGACAGTGCAATTTTTCTATCCCAATCAATTTTTGCAAGATTTTCAGGCCTCTCTTTATTGGGGCTTTAGTGGCCCGGCCGTGAAATTTTTGGAGAACCTTCATACCAACATCTCAATCTATTATAGAATTCAAAGATCACGTAGCACTTTATGTTGTTTGAGTTCACCGGGAATTTGTCTATGGTTGGCTCTGATCCTGCATATATTTAGGGTTGGTCAATTGGTTTTGCTGGAACAAGAACTTCAGCCATTTTAGAGAATGGTTTTGGACTAAGCATACTGATATATGCAATGGTTGCTTGATGGTTAAACACTTTCACTCATTATTTTTTCTTACATGGTAATTCTTTGCTTGGTTTTAAAAATGCAAACTCTACACAGCTTGCTAGAATAGTGTAAAACTAGAAAGCATGTCTCTATACAATGATAGAGTTTTCTAGAATAGTCGATGCTATTTCTAAGACAACCCGTGTAGCAAGACCTTGAGTATGTTGGAGCTTAGATTTACATATCCTCATTTAGTAAGTTAGCATACCAAGAGAAACATTTTTTTTTGTAATTTCATATCTTTTGCTCGTGTTGTGAGTTTATATTGTGTCTGTGGACACATTTCACTCCGATGTTATCAAAGCATGGATGCAGAAGAGAAATATCTGAAGGATGTGCAATTCTTACCCGTATAATACTAGGTATATAACCCGTGTGTTGCACGGGTTTGATTAAAATATTGCTTGCAATATTTGTTTTTCGGGATTACAATGTTGCAGTCATGCTGGGTGTCAATATCGCTTATAAGAAATGTTGAAATAAGCTTCAATTAACATATAATTAATCTTTGGTGGTTTTGCCTTTTTCATCTTTTAATTATGTTCTTAGAAATTATACCACGTGACATCTTTTGATCATGTTCTTGGATTATGCAACATGGCACAACTGCTTTTTACTTTCTATATCTTATTTAAGGTCTCATATTTATTAAAAAAAAAATTATTGTGTTGAAAAATTAGCTTCTTTTGAAGTTTCATATCAAACCTCCCCTTTCTACTCCGACTTTTATTAGTTTGGATTTTTTTAATCAACAGTTTGGTTTAGTCTGTCACTTTGCATAATTCTTATTTTTCTTTTTCATATGACGTTTATGTTCTCCAATAGATTCTCTATTTTGTTATTAATATGTTTTGCTTTTTGCTATTTAGCACTATTATCGTGAGAATATAGTACTATTATTTTGGCTTAAACGCACTTTTGACCCCCTATGTTTGCCATCGTAATAATTTTGACCTCCTAACCAAAAAAAATGCAATTTTGACCCCCTAATTTTGTCATGTTTAGGGAAATATGCTCATTTGCCCCCTTATCTTTGCAAAAAAGTTGCGACTATGACCCCTTTTTTGGGACACGTGGCGGCTTCTCAGCATAGTTGAGAAAATTATAGGTCAAAATTGCTTCTTTTTTTTGTCGGGGGACTAAAATTGCTACGATGGCAAACATAAGGGGCCAAAAATGCGTTTAAACGTATTATTTTAAGATAAGATTGGTTTTAGTATTTTCCAATCTTACATAAACATTAACAGAATAAAAAAAGGATGGGACTTATATAACTAAAGTTTAATTACATTGATATTAGAGATTACATTAAAAAAGGAGTGGAAAGTTTTTATAAAAGATTCACATAATCACAATTCTAACTTAAAATTAGATAGTATAAGAGAGAGTGATAAATTTCTCTATAGAATGTCACATCATCATGATTCTAACTTAAGAAAAATTCAAGCTTTCAAAATTCAAAAGACATATTCGAGACAACAAATAATGTAAGCATATAATCGGGACAATGTTTAAGAAGTTTAAAATGCCAAAAGCATTATATTAAAAGAATATAATAAGAGTAATTTTAATTGCACCAATCATCTCTAAATATAAAATCACAATCGACATTGCAATTTTGATCATTTTTTTTAATTTATTTATTGACTGGAGTACCATTTTTTTATTCCAACTATGTTGAAGAAAATTTTCACTTAATTTAGCTCCTGTAATATGCTTCATCATATACCGTACAAAGAATCGTTGAGTATGCCAATGAATTTTGTTTAATGGACGATAATCTCATGACTAAGATATTGACACACTCTCAATCTATTGTGACACTTTGTGATTCAACCATTTATTTTTTACTGTATGTGATCAAATCTGAAAAGTACAAAAATAAGAAAATTGTAGTTTGTTCAAATTATCTATGTACATCGAAGGAGTTAAGATTTAGAATTATGACATTAATAAACAGCCATATAAATCAGCATAGTAAAATAAATTTGTATCTAAGATTTAAGATTGATAGAGTGTGTGAAAGAGTGTTTTTAGAGGCATTTGGTTCTGTTATTTTAGCCGATCATCCAAACTCTCATAACCTATAGGCCACTCAAGGGTAGATTTTTATGAATAATTAAGTAATGTATCAAAAAATAAATAATTAATTTATAAAACGGATCTTGACCAAAATTTTTTTTTTTGAATAATTGACCAAAAAATAATAATTATAAAACTGATATATTATTACAAAGCCACCTCAATATCATTTTGAAGGGAAAACACATTTCCTTTACATAGTCTATTCTCTATATGTTTCCTTACGTAAAATAAAATTACAAATCATACATAAACATGTAGATAAGTCATTATAATTGATAAATGTATGAAATTCAAAGTCATAACAATATTAAAATGACATATGCAGCAAAAACCAATATATGATCCGCATTTAATCTTATTACTGAAATCACAAAGGTTACAAAAGTTCTTCTTTATCTTCAACCTTCATACTTGTTGAGCTTGGTTTATTTATCAACAAAATTTTGAATAATAATGAAAGATAGTAGACTATATTCTCACAACCAATCTACCTTATTGTGTGCTTGAAGAATGTTGTCTTACCTCATGGACAGAAAGTTGTCGGACAATGTAAAGGACTTCATTTATGTGTTTGTGCTTGTTGAGTTCTTGGTTGATACAAAGTGTTACCACCACAACATGAGAAGGGATGAGAGAAAATGTGAACACAATATTTGATTTTCAACTTCTTCAAAAAAAAATGATCCCTCATGTTAGCCTCATAATACATGAATAAAAGAAAAGTCATTGGATGTTGAAGATGATCCCTCAAGTTTTTCAACCTTCTTTCTCCACCTTTTCCAGATTTACTAGTTAGCAAACCTTCATTTACGCTTTCAACTGATCTTTTTCTTCATTAACATATGAAATATGTACAAATCACTCTTCTCATGATAGATTCCATGATAACCAAATATATACAAAAATTGGGGAAAAGAAAAGGCATATGTTTTCTACAAAGTTAACGCAGCAAGTTCTTATAAAAATGTATTACAAAGGAGGTAAATTTAGCACTTATCAATTAACTTTTTCTAGCTTGCAAGAGATATCTTTTTTATAGCAATATTTATTTGGTCTCTTCATCTTGAATCTTTTCATACTCCGCTAATGGAAGTTCACAATCTTTTTGTCTTTTCAACCCAAAGTTTGAACCTAATCTCCAAAATAATGAAAGGTTAAACCTTATGTTGTTCCTCAGTTTATGATACTCACATAACTAGCATTTACAATTTTGGATTTAAGAATTTCAGACACGGTGATTCATATGCCTCAAGATTATTTACTCTATCTTCCTTATATATTCTTTTAATTTCAATATCATGTTTTTCAATCAAATTCTAATCCTTAGTTGTAACGATGACTTAACTACCATAATCTAACTAGTTAGTTGGTTCATTAACAACTTTCAACGATTCTAGATTATTAACATCTTCTGGTGTAAAAACGAACTTGTTTGGTCCAAGGACTTGTTTCACATTTATAAGCTCGGAACCAAAATTGTCATCACCAACTATATTAGAACCAAGACTTCCTAGTAGTTTTAGACGAACATTTATAAGAACTTGTTTCGGTCCATAACAGTTTTAGACGACCATTTTAATTCTAAGCTTATAAATGTTAAATAAGTGATCGATCGAAACAAGTTATTTTTTAGTTCAAAGATGTTGATGATCTTGAACCTTTGAAATCCGTTATTGAACTATCTAATTCGTTTGTTCAAGGGAGCAAAGTCATTTGTTACAACTAATAATTATCATTGTCTTTTGAAAGGTATGATATTAAAGGAATATATAAGGTAGATATAATCAATAATCTTGAGGCCTATAAATTAATATGTTAGAATTTCTTAAATTTAAACTTATTAACATTAGTTATGTAAGAATCATAAAATGAAAAGCAACTTATGATCAAAACTTCCATTCATTTTAGATACAATAGATTCAAACTTGGATGGAAGCGGAGAAAAATATTGTGAAATTTCAATAGTTAAATATAAAAAGATTCAAGATGAAGAGAACAAAGAAATACTACTAGTAAAAAAATATATTGTAAGTAAACTTCGATGCTTTGGAGGAATGTTCTCAGAAAAAAGTTAATTTACATTGCTCATCACCATGTAGAAAATAAATTGATTGATTGGATGAGGGTATATAATCAACCAAAAGACATAGATACCATTATGTTCACCATTTATTTATACTAATTTTTTTTTTGTTACAACCTTAATGTTTGTTTGATCACAAGAAATTCAAACTTATTTTTATAGGAATTCAAAAAAATATTTATTTGATCACGTGTCCTAGGTTTTTATATCAGATGAAAAGAGTAATTATTCACATGCCCTTACTTGCTCAATATTGGGAACCACCCTATTTGACCACTTCATACCTGTTTATCCCTTCATTAAGTGTATATATAAATAAATGCGTTCAGAAGCACTCTTATTTAATATAGAAAATTATTTTGACACAAACTTTAATAGAAATACTACCAAATATAGTTTTCTCTCCTCCCAAATATTGAACTTCTAGGTTTGTTTCATTTTTCTTCGCTTCAGATGTTTTGCCAGTTGTCACCTTTGTATGATTCATACTAGAGAAGAAATTGTTGAATGTTTGGAGATTTATGCTTATGAGTCGGATAAATCTTTAAAGACACCGACGCTTCAAGTTATATATCGGTTTATTATTTATTATGTTTTGTGTGAATTGTTGGTGAAGGATGTTGATAGAACTGGGTCATTTGGTCTCTGTTTATTCTCATTAACATTCAATTGATGCTTATATTTATGGGAAATGCTAGATTTAGCGAGATTGCCTTTCACGATACATTCACCACCTAGGTTGCATTTTGTAATTGGCTATTTAACACCATGTTTTCCACCATGAAAAATTTGCTCTATATAGTAGTCTTGTATATTGATATGTTTGTTATTATCTTGAGATAATTTAAACCGACATGAATATTGAGAATGAGAACACTCTTACCATGATGATGATAAATACAAGCATTGGGATCTTTGTGGTTGTGTAGCAATGTCTTCTCCTTCAAAGCGACGCCTTTCTCCTCTCACAAGAAATAGAATGAATTTCTCTTGAATTTTCGGTTCTGTATTTCTAACCTATATGTTATGTTGTTCCTCCTTTTGCTCTACTTGTTGATCATATTTATACTCAAAATTAGGTTAAGTTACAAGGAAAATGCCAAAATGTGTAGTGAGGAGCAATAAAAAGAATCATATTTTTTCTACTGTTGCTTGTGCCAATTTGCTTGTGATAGAATTGAAGTTGGTGATTGCAGAAAATGGAGTGTAGTGTAAGCTCAAAATGTGGTGAAATTGAAAAGGCAAATGGCAAAAGAGAATTTGGAATGTTGCTCAAAAAAAAAAGAAGAATTAGTTGGGTAGATGCTGCTGGGACATTGTTTTTGCTAATATTTGAGACCAAAAAAAATGCTAATTTTTATTTCTTTTGTTTCTAATTCTGTTGATTTTTTTGTGTGTGATTAAGGATCAATAATTAAAATAAAAGCATATTATTGAATTTTTAGATTTTATCAGGATATTAAAATGATGGTAATTGTAACAAGATTATAATTATTCTCACATATTTTGTTAGAAATTTTTAAATTCCATATGTCATTCCCCTGTACTAAATCGGACACACGCATTCCAATCAAAATTTACATATTCTTTCTCATAATAAATTTCATACCCGATGTATATGGTGTGAAATGCTTCAGTTACCTTTTGGAACAATTAGGGTTCCAGTTAGGAAAGAAAAGGATCAAAAGAGAGTGTAAAGATTGAGAGGAAGATAGCAGTCTCCCTTAGACTTGTATGAGGATCAAAACTCTTAACAAAAGAATGAATACAATTTTTCATAAAAGGGTTACTTATATACCAAGTAATCTAATTAACTAACTACTACCTTGTTTGACAACTAAAGCAATAAACTTAACTACCAAAACGAGCTAAGCTAACTTCACTTACTTGTTTAACAAGTCACATAACTAATTAACAAAAAAAACGGTTAGCTTGTTAAGCAAGTAATCACACTTTAAACATGAATTACATCTCAACATTTCCAAGTATCATTGTTGTCTTTCCAGGACAAAACCTTTGTGCTAACAGTTCACACTTTCCACAATATGAAGGGTCGCAGCCACCTAAAGAAGATAAAAAAGCGGGAACCGTTAGCACAAAGGTTTTGTCATGCTCATACGTGAAACGTTGATTTCTTGTCTTGCAATATATGACATGAATTCATTGAAATGGCTCTCTTTTGGTTTACCAACATGAAAGAGCTAGTTGAATATTATGACATGAATTCATTGAAATGGCTCTCATTTGGTTTACATAATCAACAAAAGCATTAGTTTAATATTATTTTTACCTTGTCAAGAAGTGCTAAGAAGAAAGGTGGAGTTACACCCAAGGTAAAAATAAATAATATTCAACTAATGCTTTTGTTGATTATGTAATATGATAACTACATATGACTGGTGTTTTGCATGCATATAACAATCCAAGGTTTACACTGCAGGGAAAGGAAATTTCTCTTGACACCAACAATGTTGCTCTTGACAATCTAAATTATTCCAGTCCCGCAATACCCCATACATGCTTCCTAATAAGCTTAGACCAATTTTGGTCATCGATGGCACTAAAATGGAAACAGAATTTCAAACCCAGTAAGTGTCCTATTCTGCGTTTGCATTATTTATTATTAGTCGATGAGATGCTTATTTTTTACCAAACACATGTGAAATTCAAAGGTAATGTAGATGGAGTTCCTTCAGAAGATGAGTGAAATCATGTTGTGGTTTCCATTCATCCTTACATAAGTAGCAGTACTGGTTCCAAGGTATGTCTGCTCTCTTTAGAGGCTATTTTCTTTTATGTCTTCTGTCCCAAATGCTAATGACAAGAAAAAATAGTTATGTGTTTGCCACTTCATAATTTGAAATATTAATTCAAACATTTTAGTAAGTTGCATAGAACTTCTGCCTGGAAGTAATTGTCTATCCTTGACTGTCTCGTGTACTGGTGTTACTAAATGAGCATCACCTTTGTTTTAGTTATTTGATATTTACATTGGATGAAGCGCTACATGTGTTTCCAATCTTATGAATCGATGATAAAATTTGTTGTAGAGGGTATATACTATTACATTTGATAGAAATTTATATATAATTGAATGGTAAAAAATAGTCTTGCATAATGCACCACCAAGTGACTTGTGCACATTAAAACTGGACCACGAGAAAAGCTAAAATAAAACACCTGGCTTGACTGATGCCAACAAACCCTACCGAAAACTATTGATTGTCAGATTCGGTTAGCGTTCTATATTTATATCTATATCCCTGCTAAAATCTCTACACGCCATTATTATAAGAACAGAACAGAACACTCACAAATTTGGACCAACAAGGGGAATAGCATAAACAAAAGATGTTTGATCAGATATTACATGAAAGCATTGCACTAATGCCACAACTCAAAACCCACAGGCTGAGAATGAGATTGCCTTTTTTATCTTCAAATATGGTTATAGTAACAAAATAGTCTATAAAT
>Ga0228711_1006094_pt1 | contig 18095 bp, 8 predicted proteins | sample MedpolnodulmetaG_2_FD_177996 | JGI IMG/M metagenome (GOLD analysis project Ga0228711, IMG submission 177996) | Root nodule microbial communities from Medicago polymorpha collected in Santa Monica, California, United States - brown nodules | ecosystem: Host-associated > Plants > Roots > Nodule...
CAAAAAAAAAAAAAACCAAACATAAACTAAGATCAGAATTTATGAACATAATCCAACTCAAACCCATGAAGCAAAAAAATAACAAAGAACCAAACCTGATGAATTGGAGGGTACATTGAATTGGTACAAACAGGACATTCAAGAAGCTCATGAACACTAGTAGAAGTAGGAGTACCATTACTATGTAGCTTAGAAGTTGTTGAAGATGAAAATTGATGTGGATGCAAATCTTCATCCATCATGATCAATGAAGAAACAGTACTATCTGAATCCATTTTTTCCACCTAAAATCAGAAAAAACCAAACAAATCAATCATGGGTATGTTTGAAAATGATGAAAGAAGACATAAAAGAGGAAAAAGGAAAGATTTTTAACTTGGTTGATCAGAAAAACATAACCCCAAATAGGGAATCTAGGATGTTTTTGTTTTTCTTACCTTGTTCTTGTTGACAGGAAGTACTGACCGTTTGATTAAAATCTAACGGTTGTCAGAACTTGATCAAGAGAGAGAGAGAGAGACAGAGAGAGAGAGAGAAAGAGGATTCTGATAGAATGAAGAATGAAAAAAGGAAGAAAAAGTTTGAGTGTATTAGGCTCAGTTGTGGGTCCAGGTTAAACAGAGAGTTTTACTTACCATAATAATAATCATTGGTCATGACAAGGTCTATAATGAGCGAATGTATAGGATTAATAATTAATAATGTAGTAATACTATTATTTGATTGAGAATATTAATTAACATGTTGTAAAAAAAAATATAAATTAACTTTTTTTTTTAGATTTTAATAAATATAAAGAATTATCAATGGGATAGATTTAACGAAAATATTAGACTTTTACATATATATGAAACCAAATTTGAATTTTGATTTGGGAGGTATCCACACTTAATATTTTACACGTTTCAAATAACATTGCTATAGTTATGTAAAGAAAACATTACTTTGGTAAAAGTAATATATGGTAAATAAGAAAATATAAAGAAGAATATTATTTTCTAAATATATAGGCATATGTAAATGGTAAAATATTATTAAATATATATGTAAGACATTTTTTTTTAATCTTATAAGTGTGTGAAATCAGATTCTTCTTTTTATATGAATTTTCTTAAATTATTGAATATCCATTTTTTATCTAACATTTATCACAAATTCATAAATGGTAAAAAAAGTTTTTTTTTAAAGATGCATGAATCTATATTCTTCTTTATATGATTTACCTAACATAATTGAATCCATTTTTTTAAGGAATATTTGAATCCATTTTCTAGTTAACATCTATCACAAATTTATGTAAGAAACATTTTATAGTAAAAAAATTTGGGTTAAATAAATTTTTTAGACCCTATAGAGTACCAAAATCTCTTTTTTAATTTTATTAAAAATTTTATAACTTTTTATCCGCATAATATTTTTTCGTTAACAATTTTAGTCTTAGTTTTTTTTTAAACATTTTTTTAGCCATAGTTAACTTAATTTACGATTCTTCAAAAAAAAACCTTAATTTACGAGTATTTTTCAAACTATTTTTTATTTTTTACAATCATGTTTAAAATATAATACACAACTTCTCTAAAAAAATTGAATTGCCCAAATTAAATATGGATTCTTTTAGTACCACAACAGTTCAAGAAACCAAAAAAACTAAATTTTGGACTTATAAATCAAATTTCTAACTCTTTTGTTGCAAAAACTTCTATCATAACATATCTCCATTGCTTGGTAGCATTTTGAAAAAAGTCTTGATTAATTTTAATTTTTTAAAAATCTTTTATCTTTTCCTAACTCTTAATTAGAATTTAGAGCTTCTCCAAAAAAGAATCTTAAAATGAGTTTTTAAGTGGGTCTCAAGTGTATACAATTTTTCCATCCAACATTTTTAAGAATTAACTAAACGAATTTCATCAATAACTACGCATCATTATATTTCAACTCAACAATAATTTAATTATTTTTTTTGGTATTAAAAGAGGGCTTACGCCCAAAAACGAAAAAACACTAATGAGTTACACGAATATTTCTAGGCATGCAAGCCCGAGAAAAGTCATCAAAAATAAGACTTAAGATCCCACTAGGAGGAGTCTCCATAACATGAATATTAAAAGAGTACAAAGAGAAGTTAAAATTAGCAATCCAATCAACACTTCTATTACCTTCCCGCCAGGTACGATTGAAATGCACCTGCCAGTTCAACTTTAAAAGGTCTTGTATGCGGCGTATCAAGGTGAGTGGGTTCTCATTAATTTTAACCTTCTTTGTGATCATGTCAACCAAAGTTTTTGAGTCACTTTCCACTTGAAGATTATGGAAACCTTGTCTCAAAGCAAGCTGCATTTCCAAGTACATTCCCCACATTTCAGCACAGAGAGCGTCACAGGTTCCAATTTTTTGCGAGTAGCCTTTAATCTATCTGCCATCTGAGTTTCGAAAGAGTCCACCACAATCAGCAAGACCTGACGAATCTTTGTATGCTCCATCACAGTTAAGTTTAACTCACCCCTCCTGAGGTCTTTTCCAACCAACGAAAATAGTGTCACGTTGGCGAACATTAAGAGGATGTTGGGTGTATTTGTCTATATCTTCAACCATCTTGAGAATCCTGTAAGCGTGGTCAGATGGACGTTGAAAGTCATCCTCAAAAATAGTTTTGTTCCTCCATATCCATATTTGCCAACAAGCCACCATAAAAATTGTGCTCCATTTTTTATTCTGAATACCATGCAATTGATGATTGATATTCTTGAAGATCCAGTCCCTGCAATCAAAACAAGAAAAAAAAAATTAGAGATCTGATTCGAAAGGACCAACCTTATCCATATTTGGGTTGCTAATGGGCAATCCCTTAACACATGAATAATGGTTTCATCATCTTTGTCACATCCAGAGCATATGGGAGAACTCCAACACCCCATTTGCTCCTACAGTAGTTAGTGAGACACCGCTCATGAGACGCCGTCCACATAAAAGTTTGAATTCTATGTGGTCCTTTCCAACTCCACAAGGCCTTCCAATCTCCCTGGATGGGTTGAGCTCTAGAATTTTGAGAATCATAGGCACTTTGAATTGTGAAATCCCTAGTGTTGGTTCCTCCCCAACCAATATTGTCAAGTCCATCAGTGTCTTTAGGTGCAGGGATAACAAAGACCTGTAAAGCAAAGGTAGACGGTAAGTTAGAAGTAAGGAAATTAAAATCCCACTCTCCTGAGGGGGTTACCACGTCCCTCACATGGAGAGTTGTGTCAATAAAAGTTTGATTAGTAATGGACATAAGAGAAGTTCCATTAGGAGCCCATTTATCCATCCAAAAATTAATATTGTTACCATTTCCCAACTGCCACACAATATTTTGCTGAAATTGTTTCCAAATACCTGTTAAAGCTTTCCACAATGGAGAATCGTATGATTTAGAATCTATGGCTACCCTAAGATCTTTATTCCTCCCATACTTACTATAGAGAACCTTACACCATAGGTCATTAGGCTTGGTGATTAGATTCCAAAGCATCTTCATAAGAAAAGCGTCATTCATATGATGAGGTCTCTTAATGCCTAGGTCACCCTCATTCTTAGGAAGACAACAAATGTCCCATCCCACAAGATGGGGTTTGCGAGATAGGTCAGTATCACCCCATAAAAAGCTCCTTTGAATTTTTTCCATCTCGTTACAAAGGATTTTAGGGAGCTTAGCATACTGCATATGATAGTATGGTATAGAGCTCAAAATTGATTTAGATAAAGTAAGTCTACCGGCAAAACTCAAGCATTGTTGCTTCCAACCACTTAGTCTGTTTTGAATTTTGTCAATGACGTTATGACTTTCCCCCAGTGGCTCTACCTGTACTGATGTTAGCCCCCAAATACCTGCCCATATTATTGAGATGTTTATAACTTGTATGCTGTAAAATGTCCTCCTTGAGTTGTTGATCGACATTTTTAGAGAAGCAGGTCTCTGTTTTCTGGCTATTGATCTTTTGCTCTGAAGCTTTGCAGAAAAGGTCAAGACAGTGCATAATACAATGTGCTTGCTCAATAGAAGCCTCTGTAAACAAAATACAGACATTTAATTTTTTTTACCTATAACTCTAACTTAGTGTGTGGGATCCACGTATCAAAATATGCTTGTATAAATATTTTCGCTCACTTAATTTTAACAGGTATGATAAGTGGACACATAATTGTAAACACAATACAGACACCATATTAGTATACGGTATTTCTTGTTTTTAATTTGTCTTTTTCCTCTCTCTCTCTTCTCTCCCTCCCCACTGCTTCCTTTCCCTTTCATCTCTCACCACCAACCAACCACCGCTGCCCTCTCTCTAACCATCGCTCATCGGCAACCATCGTCGTTTAACCCCATCATCCTTGTTCTTATTTCATGCCACCATTACCTCAGCCCTCTTCTTCGATTTATGTTAATCATCACCCTTCTCCGATTGCCACCACTACACCTCTCCTCAGATCCGTCTGATCTCCGATAACAGCACCACCGCCACCACCCCTCGACCTTCTTGTAAGATCCATCTCACCTACCGCAATAATGGTCATCATCGTTCTCACCAACACTGCCGCCTGAAGCCTCACCGGCCACCGTCTTCTCCTTCTCTGAAACTCTCAGATCCGAGCACCACCACTTCCTACAACCATCACGATCTGTCTCCTCCTTCTCTGATAGTCTCATATCTGACCACCACCACTAGCGATCTTGTTCACTGTCGTCGTCGTCTCCTACAACAACGTCCTCCTCCATCGTCATCCTTTCCACCTCGTTTTACCACCACAATCAAACCTCGCAGTTCCTCCGCCTTCACTGCAACTAGATCAGGGATAGAGAGAAGTCAGGGAACCAGAAAGAAGAACGATGAGGGAGAGAAGAGAGATATGGCTTTACTGCTGCTGGAAAATAGAGACATAAATACAATTTTGTCCTTGGACTTTAATTAGAATTACAATAATACCATTGATATCTTATTTGGGTCTAAATGTATGTGTTTGTTTATCATTTCTCTAATTTTAATTAAACATGCATTCAAATTATCATGTGATGAGATGGTTAGTTTTTTTTTGTGGTGTTCGAGGTTCAAACCCCAGACTTTGTATATATTATGTATTGTCTTTACCAACTGAGCTAAAAAATATGTAAAGAAAATCCTATTGAAGATGCAATTGGTAGATATTAATGTAGTCTAGTAAAAAAAGATATTAATCTAGTCGTTGGTCAATGATTTAGGAAGTATATTAAATGTGTCGTCAAGTAATAATATTTATAATAAACTCGATACTATATGGATCGTGAAATTCCTAAATTGGATTGAGAAAAACACTTTCTATACTTGTAAGAGTTTGACTATGCATTCTTTAAGATAATTTTATTATATTTGCTAGTTAGCATTTTTTAATTAGTGTCTCGGAGACACTAGTTAGCATTATCGATATCTCAAATGATGCATATTTTTTTAGAGAATTTTAAAGGAAGAATTGATAACCACTAATTAATCAACTTGAAAACAAATTAAACTCCATCATAATGTGCCAATTAGCTGGTTGTTTTATTTCTTAATTCAACCACAAGTGGAGAGAGGACACTCGGAATGTTTTTGGTGTGAACCGTTAAAGGATATACTCATCTGAAAGATGGCCCTATAGTATAGTTTCGTGCCGTTATATATATCCATCATTAATTCTTCTTTAGTTACACTAAGCTTTCATTTTATTTGTAAGAAAAAAAACCTATGATTTCATTTTCTTTGAGCTGGACAAGGGTCCCGGTTGTAAAACTTTTTCCATGCATGCGGGATGTTCTTTGATAAAAGTTATTTTGCATTATACTTTTCTTTTTTTTTTGTTTTGGTAAGCCTGTGTTTTGATTATTTTTTCGAAAAGGTCAATGTTAATCTAATGATCTCGTTATCACTTCAACCTCCCTATTTACATACATTTCGTTTATTGTAACTACTTAAGATACATGGATCTCTTACCATTTCAACCTCTAAGCTTTACATGATTCAGACCTTCTCTTGGCAGCTAACTCTCAGTAGGCTCCCCACCATTGAGAATTTAGTATGTAGAAGGAGTAGGGGTTGACGATATAGTCGCGGATTGTATGTTGTGTCTGAAGAAGTCTAGAATGAGGACAATTTGTTTTGTATGTGTTGCTTCGCCGGGTCAGTTTAGGTACATATTTTCAAGTGGATTAGTATGAGTGTGATTTTGCCTGAGAACATTGTTACTCTTCTTGATTATTATTCTTCCTCTTCTTGTGACAAGAATTATAACAAAGACTTAACTCTTATTTGACACACGACGGTTTGGAGGAATTGGAAGGCTAGGAATAAAATAATTTTTCAATCTCAGTCTCCAATGGCATAGGAAATTGTATATGACATTAAATCTATCTCTTAAAGGTGGTAGCCAGGAAGAAAGGATATCTTGTATATATTACTAGTGATTTTAAAACATCTTCTTTGCCTCAATTCTTAAATTTTGAGTCGTTTTAGTTTTAGTGGAAAGAGTGCCCTATAATTATGTATGGTTCGTGGGTTTAGTATCATTTGTATTTCATTCAATATTTTCTAATAATTATGTGTGGTTTATCATTTTTCAACTACTTTATATCTCTTTCATGGTATACCATGCGTATTAATGTTGAAGAGAATGTTGCTGAAAATGATTTTCCTAACGACAATGACAGTCACCATTCTGGAAGAACTAACGAACCCTATTAGTACCGATGATGAAGGTGATGGAAATGACAAACAAAGGTGCAGAGCTATATGCAAGGATGAAGAATACAAATCAATGATGCAAAAGGTACATACTTTTTATAGTAATGATTATTTTTATATGAGCATGTCATGCTGCCACTTTGTGCATGTAAGTGTTTACTGTCAGAGACCTAACTGATAGTCAGTATGCATCATACCTTAATGACCATTTTAATGTTTTTTGTTTATTCTATATACTCAAGACAACTTCATTGAGGAAGATGGCCTGGTTCTTGACGAATGAGCAATACTTCGTTGGGAAGAGTTTGCACCAACACCCACCATCATGTGATTCGATTTTGGTGTTTAAGGAAATATTTCATTTTGAACAAAAGAGAGAATTAGATGAGATAGAGATTTGAGATTTAAGAATTTGGGGATTCAATTCAGGATTTAGGAATTTGAGATTCAATTTGGGGATATTAATTTTCAATTCATGGACCATAGTAACCATTTTCTACTTTCATTTTAGTCTCTGTGACACCTCATGCACGTTGTCAGCACAAACATTGTCACCTCATCGGTTAACAAAAGTTTTTAGCATCAGAGACTAAACTGATAACAGAAATGCACATTCAAAGACTACGTTGTATTTAATCCTGAGTCAAAAACCTTTGTAACAGCGAGAAGCAGAATAAAGGACTAAAGTAATCATTTACTCATAAATCAATTAAGGAAATCAATTAAGTAAACTAGTAAAAAATTACCTTAAAGTAAGCATACGCTGAATCTTACTCTTCATTTCTCTGTTTTTATGTTACCAATCATATCATCAAAATTAATGCGGTGGCATTGTTTTTGGTTTGTTTCAGTTCTTGATAGCATTCATACAAGAAAGTCACATGGTACATTTTGGCAGAAGGGACTACACATTATATATTAATGAAGTTGGGCAAGGATCCTCTTAAAATAACTAAAGTAAGAAAATCAAAGGTTGTTATTGTAACAAAATCATAATTTGTTATGATGTATCTATGACATCCACCTTTAGTTTATTAGTTGATGTTTGATATTGTTCATTTTACACTTTAAAGTAAGCTGCAACTTTAGAGGAGTAGGATCCCATTGAATTTGCTGAATTTTAAATGAAGTTAACAACAAGAATCAGAAAACAATTTCCTATCTCCGTGAACATAACTCAGTTGGTAAAGACGTTATATTATATATGTTGGGGTCGAGGTTTAAACCTTGAATTTCCTACTTATTCATCTTAAAGGGTGAAATTCTAACTAGTAAGCTAATTGGAAGAAAAAAAAAATTGGATGGGAAATATATATATAGTTGGGAGGACAGACCCACTCAAGATGACAGTCAGATTAATATGGCTTAGATTAATTTTTGAGAAAATTGGTAGATATTTTTCATTAATAATAAAAGAGTAATACCTCAAATTCGTCCTTGAATTTTCACCAATCAGCCAAATTCGTCTTTGAATTTTGCGAAATATCTATTTAGTCCCTGAATTTTACATACGTCCATCAAAATGGTCTCTCCGTCCAGAAGCTCCGTTAGTGGTGATGATGTGTCTTCTTGCATGTTGTGTTGTCTTGTACACATGTCAACAAGGCAGCCACGTGTACAAGGACTAATTTGATGGAAATGGTAAAAATTCAAGATTTAACTTTTCAGTGTAATTTTTCCTGTGTTTCCAATTATACCCCTTTATTATATAAGGATCAATTTGAGACTTATTGACATAATTTAAGGACTAATTTGATGGATATTGTTATAATTTAAGGGCTGATGTGATTGATTTTATTTCAGGTAATGGGTACAAGGAGATATAACATGAGAGGACCAGTGATTTCAAATGACAGGCATAAACAAACACCACTGAGGGGTCCTGCTCCACAAAAATCAAATGCTCCTGGAGTTATTAGAGTTTCAAATCCAAATTTCGGGCCATTTGCTTCTACACAACCCCAATACATGGAATTTATCCCAACTCCAGGATTTCCAAAGCAGTGATGCTTGTTTAAATTATGTTTTTGGACTAGTTTCATTAATGCTTTTTGGACTTGTTTAATTTATGCTTTTATGGATATGAAATGACTTAAGAACATCAAATGACTTGATGGCTATGTAATGTTATTTTTTTGGCTATGTAATGACTTATGAACATCAAATGTATGACTTATGATGGCATGCAAATGTCTGCCTTTTTACAATCAAAGTGTCTGTCTTTTACTTTTTACTTTGTTCAGCAAATGTATGCACCAAGGATCACAATGATATATGTTGTGAAAATTCAAGGACTTATTTGATGATATTTTCATTAATTTGGGGATTGATATGATGGATAGAGACATACAATAGAAGAACCAATTTGATTGAATTTTTTTGACAGAAGGGTTGGATTCATTCATTGACAACCTCTTTTGATTACAACATTACACAGACTTGGCACACTCAATCAAACAAATTACTCTTATCAATATCTTAATCAACCTAAGCTCACTTCCTACACAATCAACTTTATCCATCAACCTTGTCCTTCAAACTTCTTCTCTGATACTATCCTTTGACTTCTCCATCAACCTTGCATTTCTTCCATGACCAACACCATTGTTTTTAAAATAACCTAGTTCTTCAGCTTCATCAACCCACACAAAAAATTTACAATTTTCACCATCATCTTATACAATCAAAAGACAAAATCAGTACTATTTAAACAAACCATTCACACATCACATAACCATTGTTGAACAAACCTTTGGTAGAGGGCAGACATAGAAAGGCCTTCCTGGGTTATTGACAGTGTTGACTTTTCTTACAACACAAATTCTAGGACACCAACATTGAAACTCTCTCACATCATCATTGTACATAGAGCTTGAAGATGAAGATCGACTGTTGTAGCTGTTTTTGCCCATACGCCCACCACCCATCATTTCTAAACACCAAATCTTCAACAATGACCACTGATTTTTAAATTTCGAATTGAATCAAAATAATTAGGGTTTTAAGTTTTTTGAATTGGGGAAGAACTTTGGCATCAATTCATGGAAGAAATTTTGAGGATTTTGAACTCTAGGTGACATATTATAACATTACGGTTCCAAATTTATATATTTGGGGGAAGAATGAGCCGTTAATGAGAAAGAGCCGTTGGGAATTTTGCAATTTTATGAAAATCAATCAATTTAGTCCTTAGCAATTTTATGAAAATCAATCAATTTGGTCCCTGCTTGCGTGTCATCTGACGTGTTAAACCTTGTAAGAGGTTAACGGTACACGTCACCTCCGTTAACATACCAACTTAACGGAGGGACTGATTTGATTGACATTTTGCAAATTCGAGGACTAAATAGATATTTCGCAAAATTCAGGGACGAATTTGGCTAATTGGTGAAAAATCAAGGACGAATTTGAGATATTACTCAATAATAAAAAGATGCATTAGCCGTAAGATCTATTTATGTATTCAATAGGAAATGTTAACAAATTTCATTGGGATATTGTTTAAACAATTATTAATAGTAACTTTTACATAAAAATATGTGTGATTATTACTTTTCATATGTTTGACTTATGTTTTCAAGAGAATATTTTTATTTATGGTTTCCTTAAACAATACATTTAGGGCACTTGTTAGGCAGATCCGTATCTTAAATAGCGTGTCACGAAAGAAACAAGAAATCTTGTAAAAAGATAATTAAAAACCATCTAATACCTAAGCTCCACTCAGTAGTAATAGTTGTCAAAAGAAATCTGAACAGGAATCATGATGCATACATTATTGTAGTAAGTTGTAGTTGCCAATATTTGTGATAATTTTCTCAACTTTACAGTGTTATTGTCCCAACCTAGGAAGGATTGCAACAAAATATATTAGCATCATATGAGACTTGGTATCAAGGTTACTTCAAGGCAAAATAATCACCATGCCTTTAGATTTCCATAAGAGCAAATAATCTTTGGTCAAGTTGTACCACAGGAAGTAATGTATTGACAAAGTTAACATTATTGAATGTGACAAGTATAACCCTACAAAAGATATTGATATAGCAAAAGTTCATTTTGGTTCCAAAAGAATGTAGCAAAAGGAATATTTCATTTTTGGTTCCTAGCAACTATGCTCCATCATCACCTTTCCATTATTATTTTTTAAAATTGTACTACTAAAGAATAATTTAATTGATATGCCCCGTAAATATATATTTTTTATATTATAAATACATTATAAATCGTCTTATGTGTGATTTCAAAAATAATTAAAATGAAAATCAATATTTTTAATTATATGGTAGTTTGTGCTTGTTTGCTAATTTTTTCATACTAAACGTGTGTAAAGTTAAACTTATAAAGTTATAGGTTTATTCCTATAAAAAAAAAGGTTTATAGGTTTATAGAAAATGCTAACAAGTATTTTAAGGACACTCGTTAGCATAACTCTAGGTTTATTTATAAATTACTACTATTAAGGTTTAGAATATTTTTGTTTTTTCTCTTTGTGTGGGTTGAATGTAGCAATAATGAGGTCATGGAGGTCCACTCCACCATAAACTTGAACTGGCAGGTAAGGGGACTCTCTTTCATTACATTAATGGTAATGTGGAGTCCCTTTATGACACTTTTCCCAACCTGCTAAAGAATCATACGAGACATTTTCCAACTAAGCATCCCTGGGTTCCCCACCTCAAGGATGTGGTGTGTACCAAATCATAACTGTAACTTCATTTGGTCGATCATATCACTGTAGGCCATTTTAGGTATTTTTAATTTTCTATTAGTAAACAAAAAGGATTTTATGCCAATATTGTATGTGTTGGATAGTAATTCAGTTTGTTAAGATTGAGATTAGTTAGTTAAAACAAAGTTAGTTAGAAGTTTGTTATAGGGTTGCTTGTGTGTGAAGTAAACCAATGTAACAAACTATGCTATAAATAGCATCTTATCTTTGTATGTCCAATTATTATTGTAATCACATATTGAAAAGCAAAAACACTTCCAATCATAATTGTTGTAAATTCGTTAAAAATCACACCAATAAAATATTTGATGTGTTGAGCAAAATAATCAAGCAATCAAAACAACATGTGTGACAATTATAAACACAAGCAAAAGATAGAAAATAGTGAGAGAGAGAGAGAGAGAACACACGAAAATTTGTTTACCTAGTTCGATCCAATACTGACCTAGTCCGGGGGAGAGAGCATCTCATCGTTCCACTATAATGATGATTAACTTTACAAAAGAGATATCAATGGGTTACAAGAATCAGTCTTCAAACCTAATTATACCCAAAGTCCCAAATCTCTTCCCATGACTAAGAGACTATATCCTAATAGTGTTTTGTTCAAGGTGAATCAAAACAATCTCAACCTTAGTATTTGTTTCCAAGAGAAATCTCTATAAATTAATTTTATCTTTATAAGGAAAAAAATTCCTTTTTTTCCCTATTTTCTCCTTTCCACCTTTAACAAGTTTTGTTTTGAAAAATGTCAGCTTTTGGGTTAATTATGTATTTTTCCATGGGTCTAAATAAACAACAAATGGTTATACCGAATCAGAAAAATGTATTTTTCCACCTTTTGTGTTAATAACTCACGTAGGTTATACCGAATGTATGTTAACTCACGTTGAGGGTATTTTGATCAGTTCAGGTGGGAGTGAGCAATTTTGACGGGAGAAGAGCAATTCTCAACTTTCGAGCCTTAGGGTATGACCGACCCAATTTTAAAAAACGGGCTTTTGTATGAATTAGACAAAAGTTGGGTTGATTTTTGAAAAACGCTAGTAGCACCTCTTGATTTCCTTACCACTCATCATCAACAGGTCTCACATCTGCCCTTTTGGTTTTGTTAAGAGGATCTGCCCTTTTGGTTTTTAATTGAATTTCTTTGACCAAAAGTTATCATGGATAATTGGATATAGTAAGCGTATAGAAATTCTTCATGCCCATAAAGTTATTTTAGTTAGTAAAGAATTGGCTTTTACTTTGTAAGTGTGTGAGTTCAACTACTACTGTCAACATATATATCCTTAACTTGACGAGCTTCAAAGCCCAACCAACAAAACTTTTTTAAAGTAGATAATACGATGAGCATAGGTTCCATAATAACAGTTTACCATCTTATTCGTCTCGGTAAAAAAATTCTTGAAGTCAAGATTTTTTTTAGTAAACTCTTAAAGTAAAGAATATTATATTTATTTGACATGAAATTTGTTTATCTTCCATTTATCTTTCTTATGAATCCCTTCAGCTCAATCCTCAAATATTCTTTTAAAGGGGCGTATCATTCTTGTGATGCTTTTGTATATTAAATTTGTTTAGGAAAAAAAAAAAAACTTCTATGGGAGTTTGACTCCAACTTAATTTAATTCCGATTCTGAACTAGCTAGGATGTTAGTTCAGATGTTAAGTTGAGGACATGCTCAGATGTTCGATTTTGTTATTAGGTGCTTTAGACATGATCGATTTCGATAAATACAAAACACTGCCAAGTTCCAACCACCTAACATATATTCCACCAAATTGTCAACATATATGTAGAGTTCATCAATTTTCAAAAGTACAATGTACCAAACTGTATCATATTTTATGAGATAAATGTTTTTCGAGATAATTCATGCACTAATTGTTAAATAGGCTTTGTTAGAATGAGGGAGCTTTTTGACAAAGGGGTGTTATTTTCATCACAATAAATCATGGATGCTACATAAACGATAAGCTTTTTGACAACAAATATATAGTTGTAATGACAGCAATGCTGAATTGCAAGAAATAGTAAAATTGAGACGTTCACTCATCCACCGATGATAGAAAATGTTATAGAACATACAAAAAAATTATTATAGAACGACCGAAAAATATATTATAGAAGTACACAATTATAAAAGAGACGTGTTTTTTTTTTGGTTGCTCTCCCATCCCCGCCCTGACCCCTGCACCGGCATCTATTCTTCATCGAGGTAGGAATTTCAGTCTTCATCCGAATTTGGATCATCACCTTCTTCATATTCTTTCATTCTTCCTCTCCTTCATCAAATTGTATCTATATCTCTTTAAATTTTAGAGAGAAGAACGAGAGAGAGAGAGAGAGAGAGAGAGAGAATAAGATCAAGAGTGAGAGATAGATAGACACAATTTGGTGAAGGAGAGAGAGAATCAGGAGGAGAGGATCCAAAGGGACCAAGATTCCTTGTAAAGATACCACGCAGTTACACAATGTAATGGATCTCACCAATAGATTTGAGATTTGACGGTTAAGATTTAAATACAGTTTTACAGTGTAAAATGATCTCAGCCACCCATTTAAAATCGGACGGCTCAGATCAATTACAGCACCCTGCCGTAACTGTGGGAGATCCAATTCCGGATCCAAAGTGGTCTTCATCTTCGTCTTCAATAGAGAATGGATTTTTTCACAATAATAAAATAAAATTTTTTTTTTGAAAGAATAGAATTATATTAAAACTATTTTTCTATTTAAAGAAGATTAAAATTTATAATATATAGTTAAATAAAATGTATAAGCATATATGTGTATAAAAAAAATATCACTAACAGGGGCTCTTGGGCAGGTTTGGAGTTGACTTCTAATAGCTACAACGGCATCAAAATATTTTTAATTATCCTATTGTTGTATATATTGCAGATCAACAATTTTTACATTTCAATGTAGGGGTTTTGTTAAGTTGTTTGTGCATAATTAAAACAACAATACAAAATGATAAAATTAACATATAAATAAATTTGTTGGAATTAGACTTTGTTAACTACTTCTCTAATATATCCTTCATGATCAAAATTATACATGCATTCAAGTTCTCGTTGATATCTTCAAATTTTGCTCTTGCTACATTACCATTGATTCATGTTATCATTGATATCTTCACTCATCGTTCTTCATATATTGTTTCCTAGTAATACGTAGAATAAAGGAAATTGCACTCTATCCCTTCCCTTCACTTTAGCATTGTTTGTTATCCGTTATCCAACGTTGCTTCCTCTTGGTTAATGCTATCACTACAACTCTCGACTCTCGTTTAACATTTCTTAAAATTCACAATCTGTAAATTCAACAATGAATATTCAAGAATTAGGGAAGGATGCCAATTACAAAATTAAATTGTTCTTCAACGCATGTTATGAATCAAAACGCATAGGTTCTGAACTTCTGATACAGGATCATCGTGGCACTGATTTTGACGTCTGCCAAACCACGCATTTGCCACCACGCCTCTAACGACGCTTGAGGTTCGTCAAAGAGCAGATTCCACATATATTTGTTGCTTAAAATTGTGTTAGGATCATCCATATGTGCTTTACTAGTTTCCATCCTGGTGGAAATCCTCATCTGCCTCTGTTGATCATGTGTAGCACCGCCAAGTTTCGACATTACCACTCGAATCCAGGTCCGTTCTTGGGCAAGAGCAAGGAGCTTTATGGAGTCGGGCCTCCAATCTACAGAGGCCTCAAATATTTGTAGGGATGTATGTGGGTATAATTGTCGGGTGTAAGATGAAAAGATAACATTTACGTACGGACAAAATCAGTCAATAAATGTCATTTTTTCATAGATGAAAGTCTGGAAGACAACAATTTACCATCAATTATTCATTGTCCATATGTAAGTGTCTAATTGTCTTTAGGTAAAAGTAATGTTTGAACATATGCAACTTAATTATTTATCACTATAAATGGTGTTGGATTTTTTTATTCAATTCTTCTTAAACATAAATTGTCAAAATTACAACCGGACCTCTAATTATCGGGAACGGCTCTGCCTCGAATCACTTAGCTCCGGTGTCTTTTTAGTCTCATTTTTTTTACAAAACAATTTTAGTTTGAAAGTGTAGAGAGGGGAGATGGAAGTTGGAAAGATACAAAACAAATGGCCAACAACAAATATGGATCTTTTTAGCTATCAAGTTCATTGTGTTTTAGTAAAACTTTTTTTTTATAGGGTTCTATTTTTTTAGATCGTATTGTTCACTTAACAAATGTTCATAATAGTTGTAATTCAAACTCAGATTCGTAAATTTGTCAATCCCTGAATTAGAGGAGGGTTGTTACAATTACAATATTCAAATTTTGTTACTTTGTTAAGAGTCAGTTAAGATTTAGTTGATTAGTTGCTTATTGTATCGATTTGTTGTTTTTCAATATGATTTCTTTTGAAAATGTTCTCTCATTTACAAACTCTTAAGCTTGCAAAGTCAATTTCCTTCATGATTCTAAGCATTCTAATAATTTACCTAACATAAAATTTTAATTGGATGGTTGAACTCATAAAATATACGATGTTCTACTAGTCTTTTGTTTTATTTTTTAACAAGAACAAGCTTAATAATGAATTGGAAAATTCTATGGTGAAGTCGTGAAAATGACTTTTTTGATGAAGTTAACACTATAACATCAAAATTGTAGCGAGTAACACCACACTGTTTGTACAGTGGCATCAAAAGTTCAGTCCTCATAGTATCATCAATTCATCAGATTAACAAGACTACACTTAATCTAATTTTATTCTACCTTGTTTTAAGTGTAACACCCTACGAAGTGTAACACTCAAGACTATCATATAATATCATCAAATCTGTTTGCATGTTAAAGATGCCAACGATAAAATAGTACATGTAAGTCCAAGATGTTGCAAGCATTACTAGATGAATTATTATGGATCATTAATCAATAATCAACAATTTAAAAATGAATTAAACATTAAAATTAAAATTAACTTTTTCAAAAAAGTCAATTTCTTGACTGCACCGTAAAAGCTCCCGAATGAATTTCATTTATAATCATAGATTCGATACATGTTGGGATACTTGAATAAATACAGAAATTGATGTTGCACTAGTCTTATATGCAAAATTTGAATGTTAGTTTGAAAGGATAATAAACAAAGAATATTTGGAAAATTCCTAGAAATTTCATACTCGAAGAAAGGGTGTTGGTGGCAAGCTATTTTCAAGTTTGAAATGCGAAGAGTTTGAAATGCATGAAATTTGCATTTATTTTAGGCAAAATTATACAATTTATCTTTAATTTAATTTTAGATAACACTTTTGCCTTTTATCTTAATTTTTTCTGATTTAATCTTATATGTAATAATTAGGTAACATTTTCGTCCTTTATAAAATGTCAATATTATTATCTTTTTTTATGGGATTTCTTCAATGAAAATTAGGTTTCTATGTTTGTATGATGAAGATTTGAGTTTGTTTATAACTAGACCTTTCACCCGTGTTGACGCACGGGTCATATACATTATAGATGCAATTTATTGATATTACATTTTCAAATGATATATGGAAAGTGATATTCCAATTTGAGTGTGTAGAATTACAGTTCAATGAATTTTTCTTACATGTTCTAAGCTTAAATCAATCAATGCTTAACCATACGGCAAAAGCTAACAAACCTCTTGTATTTATGTTTAACCATCCATTATGACAGACCAACGCTAACATCAACCATTGAAACTGATATCAACAGAACATCAAGGAAATCACGAAAATAGTTGGTGTGCACATAACTAAGCATAATTGTAAATACATGAAAAAGTATGATTACTTCACTGCTAAACTATGCTAAACTAAGTGAACCTGAAATGAAACAGAACAGATAAATAAACAAAGTGAAATTAACTAAACGTTACGAAAAATCTCCTTGAAAACAACATTAGAGGTACTGTCAATGCAGCAACCGTCTTCATCCAACAACAAAATTTTCAGCCCTTTCCTTGATGTAACCCTTGATATGGCTACGTACAGTTGACCATGAGAGAATACTGGTTGTGGAAGGTAAATGCCAACCTGTTTGAGTGATTGTCCCTGACTTTTGTTGATGGTAATTGCAAAACAAACAGATATAGGGAACTGTCGACGTTGAAATTTAAAAGGAAATCTTGTATCAGATGGTTCCAACGAAAGTCTAGGAATAAAGACCTTTTCCCCAATATTGCTTCCTGTTATAACTTTTCCTTCAAGCACATATCTTCCTATCTTTGTGATAATCAATCTAGTTCCATTACAAAGGCCTGCAGTTGGGTCCAAATTCCTCATTAGCATCACGGGTACTCCAACTTTTAATCGTATCTTGTGACGTGGAAGTCCAGAAGCATTAATTATGTTCAAGAACTCTGGCGTATGAATGTCGTCTGGCCTATTCATCATAGATGGCTTTGTGAGAGGAGAGTCACAACTTAAATAAATTTTTTCTTCGCCAGGTATGAGATCCAACATATAATCATTAATTTCATCCACAGAAACATTTTTAGGTGTAAGTATTGCTCTATCTTGGAAGAATTCCTTTTCATGCATGTTATCCAACAACGACGGATATATGCAGTCAACAATTGATGCAATATGATCGCC
>Ga0228711_1006095_pt1 | contig 18092 bp, 11 predicted proteins | sample MedpolnodulmetaG_2_FD_177996 | JGI IMG/M metagenome (GOLD analysis project Ga0228711, IMG submission 177996) | Root nodule microbial communities from Medicago polymorpha collected in Santa Monica, California, United States - brown nodules | ecosystem: Host-associated > Plants > Roots > Nodule...
CAAAATCGTCGATTTTTTTCTTTTTCAATTATACTCTATAACAAATTTCATTATAAGAATACCATATTTTTTGTGTCATTAAAAAATATAAGAATTTATATTATATGATATTATATTTGTTACATTGTTGGTGTCATTGAAAAAGATATGCATAGTTTGTTACAATACATAAAGGTGCAAAATATATATAAGTATAATTTTTTTAGGCATATATACTTGTACTTTTAATTAAAATCAAAATTTTATAAAAATAATTATACGCATTATGCAACACTAAAAGAAAATTATACGCATTAGCGTAACAAAAAAATAGATAGACGGACATAAAATATTGTTCTAAACATTAATGTGTGTGTATATATTTGTGAGGTTGAAGAAAGAAAATAAAAATATTTGGTATCATTAAATGACAGTGTGAATAAAAATATTTGCAAGGTTGTGATGATTAAATGATATTGAAATTAAATATCTAGTGATAAAAAGATAATAAAATTAAATTTAACCTCCAAAAAAATTTGAATGGACCGGTTAAAAAATTAAATTAAATTAAAAGGAAGAAAAAAATATATTAAAATATAATATTAAAAATAAAAGAAAAGGTTTCAGCGTGAGTTGAAGAGAGGTGCTTGTGAAAAAATAGTTGAGAAGTAGTTTTTGAAGCAGCATTCAACAACTTTCGGCCAAAGCTCATTCCATTCAACTTTATGCATTCATGAAAAATTACTTTTTTTAGTAAGTACTTAATTGATAATGTGTTTGGCCTAACTTCTGCTTAAAAATGTAGAGAAGTTGAAAAAAAGTCGGGTCAAACAGTACCTTTGATGTGTGACTTTAGCCACACATGACCTTTGAATAGTTCCGCCCCTATATATATATTGCCAATATTCATAAAATATTGGGTTAATCCAACATAAATCATTAAGGCAAAATTACACAATCTATCCTTTATCTAAATTTTATGTGGCACTTTTTTTTATTTTTAAAAAGAGTGATGTTCATTCATTCAAATTGATAGAGTACATCGATACAATACAAATTCAAAGTCGCAAAAAATAAAAAAGATGAATCTGCGAACAAAATCACAACATTCATATTTATAGCATAAAACGACAGAGTACATGTGCATACAAATATGACTATATTCAAGCCACCGAAATACTCATGTTTTCAGATTTACAACGTCGACGACGCAAAAATCATTGAATATAAATCTGCATTTGATCAAAACTAATCTTTCGACCATAATCAAATAAACATTACACTAAGACGGGAAATAAAAAACACACGGACAAAGACGAGAAATCAATTTAATCTTGTATGTTTAAAATGTCAACGTTGTTATATTTTTTTTTATTAAAAAAAATCAAAAACTCATTAAACTAATAAACAAACTCATTAAACTCATAATCAAAAACTCATTTAAATGTCAACGTCGTTATATCCTTAGCTTGCATACCCTTTATCTTTAAACTTTTTTATCCTTAATGAAGAAACAAAAATGGATGAAAAAGTGTTGCCAACGCTGAAGACCATAATTTGTAGGAATCTAATTAAATGTTTAATAAAAAATATATAGAGCATATATTCTAATTCTAATGATGATATTTTTTTCTCATGTCGAATTTTCTAAAGACTTAATAATGATTATGCACCGTGGGAGACGGCTATAACAAATAAAATTTCTAAAAACTTTACAAAAGGAAGAAGAAAAAAAAGCAGCATTCAAAAGTTTGAACGCAATACTTTAGCTGTGAATGTGATGTGATGAAGTTTTACAGATATGGACAAACTTGACAACCAACATTGACTTGACTCACCTTCATTCATTCATTCCAACCTTAATAATATCTTTACTCCTACCCTTATATAATTAACCACTTCAATTATATATTCTATAGTTGTACTCCACCTAATCATGTAACATTTCTTATTATCCATTGGAACCATTGGAACAATATAAATATTTCATACTTTTACATATCTTCACCCGTTCTCATCTCTAGAAACAAAATTTAACATATTTGTATCATATGGTCATGGCTATTGCTTCAACCGAAAGCAAGATGCCTTCATCATCATCAACATCAAGCGTCACCACCATGCACCATGATATCCTCCATACACACATCCTCACCCGCCTCGACGCCGCCACGCTAGCCACCACTGCCTCCACCTGCTCTCACCTCCGCCACCTCTGCATGGACAATGATCTTTGGCAAAAAATCTGCACCACCACATGGCCTTCGTTACTAGACCCCACCACTAGCCATATCATTTCCAATTTCCCAAATGGCCACCGTTCCGTTTTCTCAGACGCATTTCCCACTCTTCATCATTTTTCTTCTCATTCAAAATCAAATCATCCTCCGCCAGAAGAACTTATCTCCGCTGTGGATATACACTACAAAGGTAAGCCACTATTTTCCAGAGTCCAGCTAACTGGAACGAAAAAGAACATGTTTCTCACGTTGCCGTTACATATTGAAATTTTGGAACCAAACGAGTTGGTTCCAACGCCGGTTAAGTTTGTTAGAAAAGAGGAAGAATGGATGAAGCGTTTGGAAGATAATTTATCTTTAAGTTGGATCATCATCGACCCGACTGGAAAACGTTCAGCGAATGTTTCCAGCCGGAAGCCGGTTTTAGTACGACGACACTGGCTAACCAGAGACGTGGAGATTCTTTTCGCGGTGACAATGGCGGGAGAGACACGACGCTCAACCGAGGTGGTGCAGTGTATGGTGAAGGTGACATGTTGTGGGAAAGTTGGGGGTGAATTGTACATGAGGGAGGTGGGTTTAGTGATGGAGGATATGGAAGGAGGGGAGGTTAGTGGGAAAGAAGGGGTTAGGATATTGATGAAGGCAATGGAGTTTGGAGAGAGGAATAAAGTTGGTGAAGTGGGAGAGATGAAAGAGAGGTTTGAGAGATTCTTGGGGATGATTAGGGAGAGGAGAGAGATGAAGTTTAGGAGACAAAAGGTACGCGATGGTGTTTCTACCTTGGTTGCGTTTGTTGTTTGTGTTTGGTTTTGTTACTTGGCTGGTTTATGAGATGTTTAGACTTTTCACTACAATACAATGATTGTACTATAAAATGTTGGTATAAAAATTTGTTCTTGTTGTAAATTATCTTACCTAATTCGAATATATAATGCCATACCAACAATTTCATGTTATGATTCAATGATTCAAATTATCTTAACTAATTCTAATCTAATGCATATACCAATGATTAAACAAATTTTATTTTAAATAAATAATATAAGGATTCAATAATTTTAATCTAGTAGTCTTCCAAATTTGTGCTCTTAAAGCATTTGCACTGAAAAAAGTATGATATGTTTTAACTTTTATAAAGTTAAATAAAAGACTTTCAAACGAAACCCTTCAAAAAAATAAAATTCAAACGAATATTAATTTTCTATTAAGTTTATTAACATGTGCACATTTGTCATCTACTAGTTATCACTACTACTTTTTTTTTTAGGAAAGTTATCACTAATACACGGGTATTGCGAATTATATTTAAAGTCTAAAAAAACATATATATTTAAATTACTCTTCTTTATTCTAATCCTCTAACTTTTATCACAAAATAATCCAACCTAGGGATGAAATCAGGAATTAAATTTAGGGGACCAAGTTTTTTTTTAATTTTTTTTATGGGAGGTGGAACCAAACTTAAAAGTGTATTTAGTAAAGAAAAAAATAAATTTTCAAACTCACAACTTATAAAAAAAAAAAAAATTAAGAAACTATAAGATATATCTAAAGTTAATATTGTCGAACGATTAAAAAAACTAACATTTTCTTCTAATAAATTAATCTTAAGCACTTTATATTTTGCTTAGTTAAAAGGCTTTTAGCGGGACATTTATCATGATTTTGGTAGGCAAACAATATGGATTTCATTAAGTCATTGTACACATTTATTTTCATTCCACCATTAAAATGATTGAAGATAGTACGAGTCTTTTGCGTGTTTTTTCATCATTTTTTGTCTCATATTAAGGTGTTATGTCTTATGTCGTCTGATTTTCATTGTCAACATATTTCTTGTTAATTTAATCAAGTGGCTGACCTTGCCAAGTATGGTATTAGACATATTATTTCTTTAAAGATATTTAATATACTTTTGGAATTTATACCTTTGCTCAGCTTGGGGAATTGAGCTTGTATTCTTCTTTTAAAGGTTTCTAATTTGCTTTGAACATTCGATTCATTTTGTTCAAAAAATAAAAAAGTATTTAAGACTCAACATATTGAGGAAAAAAGTTCGATTATACGATATCTTATAAAATTAAAAAAAAAAAACAAATATAGATACTAAAAAAAATATAGCATATCACTATAATAAAAAAAAAAATTAAAATCTTAGGAGGGACCGTGACCTATGATCTTCCTTTTGAATCTGTCCCTGATCCAACCCAAATTGCTTCTAGAAAATTACTATGCATGCACCAACACATGCATAATTATGATCGCAACATATACCATATCATCTACAAACATGTGCAGAAACTTGGCATACTAATGATGGCCAATAAAAAATAGAAGGTCGGCTTTATTATGGTCACCTATCTACTAACCACAATGGCATTCTAATATATCCTTTTCATTTTATAATATTAATATAACATTATTTATTATTCTTTTCTATTATCTAAATCATATATATTATGATGGTAATACCATGGTGGTAGAAAGGGGTAGCCACTTATTTGTTTGTTGTCCGTCGTTGTTATGCTTCTTTTTCCCTTAAATTGTTGTTATGGTGGTGTCGGGTGGGTTTTGATACTTGGTGGTTTGAGATGTTTTGACTTTTCACTACAATACAATGATTATAAAATGTTATAAAGATTTGTTCTTGTATTACATTAACTTACCTAATTCTAATATATATGCTATGCCAATAATTTCATGTTATGGTTCAATGATTCAAAATTATTGCCTTATCTAATTCTAATCTATTGTTAGCTATATCAATTATGCAACAAACTTTGATTATAATAAAATAATGATTCGACTAGTTTAATCTAGTTATTGCTCCAAAACAATACACTTCCCTCTGCCCTTATTTATTTAATTCATGAGTGTGAAGAAACATATTTAATTATACTTTATTCTAAGAGTCATGTTAACCTGTATCTTAAAAGTACATGTTAAAGAATTTTAAAATAGAAATATTTCTTTGATGCTTATACATTCAATTAATTAAAAGTTGAAAAATTAAATTAAATTGACGAATTTCAACAAAAATTTCTATATTTAATTAATTAATTTGTGCCTTCGAACAACTTTTCTCACAAAATAATCCAACCAAAATTGCTTCTAGAAAATTATGCACCAACTCATACATAATTATGGTTACAACATATCCCTATCCACTACAAATGTTTGTTAAAAAAACATATCCTTATCCACTACAGTGTGTCATGCCAATTATGACCATTAAAAAATAGAGGGTCCGCTTAATTATGACCATGACATATACCGGTTCACTAACAACATGTGTATTAATGGTGACATGCTAATTAATTAGCATGGCCAATAAAATAATTTCTTTTTGAGTAAATTGGCCAATAAAAAAAATAGAAGGTCGTTATTACAGTTTTGCATCTTGTAGCGCAAATTTTGACCCATTGATGGACTGTGGAAAAAAAATATAAAAGAATTTTTTTAGATACCTTAAAATTTTATTGGCTACGATATCCTTAAGACAAGTTTAATTCAAAATTTAAGTATATTTTAAAATAATATGTTTCAACTTTTTTTAGGAATATTTTCTGACTCTTATGATCCTTTGAAACTCAACTCCCATAATATTTTTTTCACAAACAAAAGTTGAAGGAAAAATATAGATTGACATCCTTTTATTTATACCACTCTTGTATCACCCTATGTGGCAGAGACATTTTAGTAAATTTACCCTTCACATGTTTTTTTTTTCTTCATTTTTTTTAATTCATTCCTGCAGTCTTTCTTCTCTCTCGTCAAACCACAATGTGAAACTCTCCCCCTCACTACCAGCGGAACGAGGAGGCCTCTCTCTCTCTCTCGCTCTCTCTCTCTCTCTATCTCTATCTCTCTATCTATCTCCCTCTTTTCTCAGATTTGTTTTCCTGTTCCTCTGATTTATGCATTTTGAGATCGCAATGAGAGGTGGTGTTAGATCTGAGTGACGGTGGTGGTGGTGAGAAGATGAGACGGGGCCGAGAATGGTGGTGGTGATGGCGAGGACGAAGGTTTGGTCGCATTCGTCGTTGAAGCCGAGAACGAAAGAGGTCGGTGACGGTGGAACATAGGGGACGACAGTTAAGAGGGAGATGGGAGAGAAGGCGCAGACAAGGTCGGCAGTGGTTAGATCTGTGGACGATTACTGTGACAGTGGGGAGAAAATGAAGAGAGAGAAGGGGAAGTGTTGACTGATGAGTGCTGAAATGTGAGAGACAGAAAAGGGCCACTTGTTGCATTAGTGTATGGAGGTAAAATGAGTATATGACACCTAAGTATGTCAACGTATCAGTGCTCCAAGTTAAATGATATGATGTTAAGTGTCGTTTCTGAAAGTGTGTGTATGTGTTATGTATATAGTCATAATAATCATAGAGCAATGTAACACATCATGAATAAGTATAACCTAAATGTACATAAGTAAATCAAAGGACTCGCTATACAGGCATGATTTGTTCCAATGTACACTTAGAACATCCATAATGGAGATATCCACTTTTTAGTCTCACATATACACATCACACTTTTTTTTTTAATAGTAGTACCTAATAAGCACTCAATCCCTCCAACCCATCATTTCACACAAATTTCTTAAATGAGACTCACTAATCAACTATCAATAATTTTATATCATTACATTTCAATTTTTTAATATTAAAATAGTTTGGGTCCCGCTTAAGATTGAAGGTCTTAAGTGAGATCCCGAAAAAGTTTCTCCCTAAATGAAGATGCTTAATAGATACCGGATCTTAAATGTTTAAGACCCTCTTATTGAAGATAGTCTTAATCTTACGTGGAAACAAGATCTCAATCGTAATAGTTTCATGCAAAAAGTCCTCTTCTATTCTTGTAGAGTAAACTATCCGCCCTACATATGAAATTTTGTGTATGGGTGAAAAATAGGCCGGGATGGAAAGATTCAATTGATGCCTTTTGATGTGTTGTCTAATGAATTGATGCATGCATGCTTAATTGATAATTTATTTTGATTTTTTTTGTTGGTATATTTACAAAATGTACAATGTGGAAATTTCGTAAATAGTTAAGAATAAAACCCTTCCGCATGGTATTTTGAAGTTATATGTGTATTATTATCAAAAGACATGCATGAAAAGCAAGTGGAATGAACCAAACCTGGATTTTTTTTTTCTCTTTGAAAATGCTAGAAAACCACCTTTCTCGCCTAGCGAATTTGAGAGAACAGTTTATTTTTATTTTTTTCTATTTTGAAAATCATGGTTCATTATCCACTTGTCTTGATTATTAGTGCTACCTTAGACCATTTCAAGATTATCATACGAAGCATGGTTCAATTGTCTCTATTTTCAACGTGCTTCATTTCGCATACATTTCAAAAACCGAACCAAGGAAGCAGACCCAAAGTAGTGCAACCAAGAAACAAAATAATGCATCAACAAGTATATGGTAACCAATGGCGTTGCCAGGATACAAGACCAGGGGTTCAGCGTGTGTTTGGTGCTAGGGTGTCAAAAATTAATTTTTAATGAATGTAAAATGGTTTATGTTTGAATATATTTAGATTAAAGTAAATTGAACAATAAATTCAAGGCTAAAAGCTTAACTAGAATCAATTCTACAACAAAATTAATTATACTTTTAACTATAAATAAATAAATTAATTCTACTTTACAACATCCAAACATGTTTGATAAAAATGACCCGTAACAAACCAAGTGATTGATCTCAAATGGTTGGTAAACTTCGTTTAAGGAATAAATTGTTTGGGAGAATCCGTTATCGATTTCCGAATAAAATAATTTTTAGTCAAATGTTACTTACCTCCTAATCAAAGTCTAGATTATGTCTCCTTCTCCTAAATATTAGAAGGTTAACACTAAAGAATGAACTGGACCGTAACATTAATCTATAAAACAAATAATTGCATGTCATGAGCTTGGCTTAGTGGCCAATTTCGTGATTTTATGTTATACTATTTTCATAATGATATAAAATATGTGCTCAATCAAGCTTTATAGGTTGGACAACTAGCTAGCATGTAGTGTCACAATGTTGGTGCAAAGGACAAATAAGGTGCAAGAGCCAATTTTGAGGTGATTCAAAACAGCAAATCATAGAAAAATTGGTAAAGGAATCAAGAGTTGAGGGGGTGCACTTGCAGCCCCTGGCTGCAACGTAGCTCCACCCCTGATGGTAACTCCTCAAAGATTTGACGGTGAACGATTCAAAAGTCTGGAGCGTGAAAGAATGTACTATCAACTTGAGAAGAAAAAGATTGCAAAAAAGGTGTTTTCACAATGGAAGTAACTTAAAATGTAAAAGGAAACTTAATAAAGTTTGGCATTATTTTACATACATTAAAATAGAACACAATAAAGTTTTACAAAACAATTGGAAATTTAAAATACACTGAAATCCTAAGACTGGATATTGTGATCCCGCTATGACTAACTTAGAATGGCTTATATCTAAACAAGAGATAAGAACGGGGAATGAGATACTACAATTTCAATAAGTTCGACATAACACATCATTTCAAAAAAAACTGTTAATTAAAACATAATAACAAAATATTTTACTTTATCAAACACTTTAACTTTACTGATTGTATGGAGCACATCATTCTATGTGTTACGACCCAAGTTTTGAAGCATAAAAGAGTGATTTTTTTTTTTTTTTTAACAATTCGTCCTAACCATACCCAATCACAACTAACCAATGGTTATTGTCTTTAGCCAAAGACTAATTTTTTCTTTTTAAAATAAAGAAACTAAATTTCTTTTGAAAATTTTATTCATAAACGTCTTCTCGTCAACTCAAAACATTTTACTTTAAAAAATCTTTTTCAAATTGATGTTTTAGAAATATACTATAATTCTTAAAACAAGTACCAACATAAAAAATTAGTGGAAACCCAAAACTTGACATAATTCACCCATACCAAAATACTTAGGCAATTTCTATGTACTCCAAACAAAATTGAGTGTTTTTGTACTCTCAAATGTTTAACTAATAGAAAAGTGTCATTTCAATTAAATGATTCATGTCAACATTATTAAATATTGACTTAAAGGGAAGAGTTTTGGTACACTTTGTCTATTCAATTTAACTCCCTAGAAATTGTACAAATTATTATTTCAGTAAAGTAATTAATTAATTTTTAAAATTCTGGCGGGTTAGCTTTAAGATGTTTTATACGATGTTTCAACATCAGACACAAACAGAATGTCGAGTAAGATGTTTCAACATCGAGCTAGCAGAAAACAAACAGCAAAAGGAAAATATAAAGGACATAAAAGTAAAAGGCACAGTTTGTTTGTTAACCCAGTTTGGCGCAACTCACCTATATTTGTGGCTACCAAGACAGGAAGGAAATCCACTAGTGTAGTCCTTATTCTAAGTTCTCAGCAAACTCCTCGTTTACAACTCTAGACCTAGGACCTACCTGTCTTGACTTCAACCTAGGAACTCCTAGATCTGAGATCTCATCTCACTTCCCTCAATCAATCACAGCCTCTGTGATTATCTGATTACAACTCAAAAAGATGAAGTTACCTTCAAACATAAACTACCTCTGTGCTTCAAAGCCTAGGAGTAGTACAACTTACAACTCAATAAAACACAGTCCTTAACATGTATCAAGGTGATACAAGAAAGGCTCACAAATAAAAATGACTTAAAACTCTAAAAATATTCTTTTGTAAAACTATGGTTTCGATACAACTCAACTACAAGTCCTGCTCAGTGCATCAATATGATATAAAGAGAGGCTCACAAAATAAAGCACAAGGCTTAACAATGAAACCCTAAAAGACTCAATTCAATAGCATTGAATTGCTAAATAAAACTAGGGTCTGAGTCTTCCTTATATAGCCATTTAGCAGCATGGACTTTTTCGTCATAGGCTAAAAAACCAGCAGACCAAATAAAATATTCAGTCTCCACAATATTCTAGAAGCATATATACTGTTTCCTTAAATGTTGCAACAATATACTTAAGAAACAAGGCAAAGCTAAACCGCCTTTGCATCTTCTAGAAACACATGTCTCTTGGACCACAAGTCACTTGAATAAAATCTTCATAGAATCTTCAGTGATCTCACACAACAAAATAGTAACAAATATAGAAACTCCTAAAAAGTAGGAACATCTTTAGGAACTGCCAAACAACACCACCAAGGAATCCTAAAATATTGTCTATACTTTAGGAACAAATCACTCATCTGATTCTGAATAAAAATACGTTACTTGGTGAACAAGAAATAAGACGTGGTTTCCTCAAAAAGATAAAATTGCGAAAACCAAACCACGCAAACAGGGCACACTGAACCGTGCCAAGATGTTGGAACATCGTGTCCAACATCATACAAGAATATTGGTTTTAGCAATAATGAAGCCAATACATAAATATCCAACATTTTTTTTTATTAAAACAAAACCAAATCATTAACCGCCATCACAATTTTCTCTCAAACCTTCATCGTCTCGAAAGTAACCTCATCCTTTTCCTTTTTGGGAACACAAAACTTCATCTGCGTAACAATTTCATTTCAAACATCTTTGAACAAAACTTCATTTAATAACATTCTTTCATTCAGGTACTATGTCTGTTCCTTTGTTTCTTTCTCTCCATTAATTTTGCTTGAAATTCTAGTACTGAATTTTAATTGGAAAATTGATGGCATGACTTTCTTGTACGTGACCTTTTTTCTTGTATTTTAATGGTACAATTTTATGTTTTTTATTTGTTTTTATATTGGTATTTTCAAATATACCTTATTTCTAATAAATAAAATACAGTGAGTGAAAATATAGTGTTGAAGCAAACTCTCTTCTTTGTTATCTCCCTGTTAGCGTGAGTTTGTGTGTGTTTATATATGTCCCACTGATATCACTCTTGGATGAAAGGAAGCCATTAATTTACTCAATTAGTGTAGAATATGTTACTATCAGCAATTATTCTTTGATAGGGAGAATACTTTTATTTGAAATACTTGATCCATAAATTTGAGGTTTTGTTTGCCTATATACAATACTTGTTACATTTGTTTTGTAGTTGTTGTCCACAACCAATAGTCCATCTCAAATCTTCTCATATTATTTGATTTCTTCCACTTTTCAGTCACTCTCGCTTGGGATGTGTTATATAGATAGTGATACATTGATATTTTGGGTGTGAGATGATACTGGTACCTTCCTTAAAATGATATGTAACATATATTCGTGGCCACATTTCAGTTTTGGAGAGGAGGGAAGTGAAGGGTGAACTTACTTTACTTTAAATTTAAGACTTTACAACAACAAAAAATTGGACAATTCTATAGAATGTCCTTCAAATTAAATGAAGTGTGCCTGAATACTCTTTTTTTTTTGGGGAGGGGAAGTGAATTTTATTGGGAAACAAATTGTAATGATATATGTTTCTTAATTTTATTGGAGTGGTATATGTGTGATGAAGTGAATTTCCATTTCGTTCAATGTTATTTGTAAACAAAACAATAACACTTAAAACCATTTTGTGTGCAATAGAAACATATTAAGAAACAAAAAACACTTCATTGGGTCATTTCCCGATATGTGTAATGTGACTGGTATTTCGTTCAATGTTTCTTAGTTTTATTGGACTGGTATATGTGTGATGGACTGGTAATGTGAATGGGAAACAATAAAACTTACTTTCCTAATTTGTTCCCATTTCCTGATATATGTGTGATGGACTGGTATGATAACAATGTCAATTTTATTAGGTCAAATATTAATATTAACTTAAAAAGGAAAGGGTAGGTGCTATAGAAAAAGATTAAGTTTGCCCTCATGGATGATGATTCTGTAGATTCATGTTTCAGCACTCTTGATTCATTTTTGTATTTTTCATTGCTGGCTTTTATGTTTCTATGGGAAAATTGACCTGTGTATTTTCTTCACATGTAAACCAAAAACTACTAAAATTAAACTTTCTCAATTTTTACTTGAAATTGAGGGTTGGAGTATTAAAATTTCAATATGAACTTGTTGGTTTATTAAGATTTATAAGCAATAGTTGGTTACTATGTAGATGGATAGCTCTAATGATTCTGATTTTAATTTTGCTGAGGATGAAGATAATGAGTATTCTACTTTTAGTGAAGACATTGAAAGTATTGATTCTAAAGCCCGCGATGTCTCTGGTGATTACAATGAGAATTCAGATTCTGGTGTAATAGATGGCAGGTTTGTTAAGATTAATACCATGATGGTTGATGATATTATGAATCTTGATTTTGGTAGTGAAGAAGAAGCTTATGCCTTTTATCAAAAGTTTGCAAGAAGCACCAATTTCGTTGTTAGGAAAGATAAAGTGTACCATAACAAAGTTGGGAAACAAATTGTAATGTGACAGTTTGTGTGCAATAGAAACGGATTAAGAAACAAAAAACACTTGACTAGGGTCGATAGGAAAAAAGATCATAGACCCCTCACCCAGAATAATTGTCCAGTTCGCCTTCGTATACGTTATAATTCAGAAATCTTGAGATGGAGAGTGATAGTTTTTGAAGAGTGTCATAACCATGAACTAACACCATTAAGATATATACATTTATTTCCTGCCTATCGGGGATTGACAGATGCTGATAAGGCTCAGGTTGACAATCTGCAATCATATGGTATCAGAACATGTCAGATAATGGGGTACATCGTGGCAAATAAGGGTGGATATGATGTTGTTGGTTTTACGAAGAATGACTTGCATTACTATTTTGGCATGAAAATGGGTATTGATATTAGAGATGGTGATATTGTTGCTTCTCTAAGCTATCTTCGGGGGAAGGCGTGCTTGGATCCTATGTTATATGTAAAATATGAGACTGATAGCAATGAGAAATTGAAAAGTTTGTTTTGGGCAGATGGATGGGTCGAAATGATTTTTTGTGTTTTGGCGATGTTATTTCGTTTGATACCACATACAAGAAAAATAAATACAATTTTCCTTTGGTAATATTCTCTGGCTGCAACAACCATTTACAAAGGATTTTTTTTGGGGCTGCTTTGGTTTCAGATGAAACAACAAAGACATATATATGAGTGTTGAACTATTTTTTAGAAGCAACGGGAAATCAACAACCAAAAGCAGTAGTGACTGATGGTGACATGGCTATGAGAGAGGCTGTAAAAGTTGTTTTTCCCGAAGCATTTCACAGACTGTGCCTGTCATTTGCACAAAATTGCTTATGAAAATGTTAAAAATAAAGATTTTTTGACAAATTTCAAGAAAGAAATGTGAAGGTGAGAAAAACACAATAATGGGGGGTTGAATTGTGTTAGCTTTTTCTTCTTTTTAAACTAAGTTCATAGTCCAGAGTCTGATAGAGTTCAGAGTCTGAAATAATGTTCAGAGTCTAATGCAGCAGATAAAGTAAAGATAGAGAGAGAAGAGAAAGACACAAAGTAATTATCATGGTTCCTTCCACAATCCAGAAGTAGTCCAGTCCCCCTTGCACTTCCAAGGAGATTTTCACTATAATCCAATCTGATTACAAATGCTTAAGCACACAAACAAGAGGCTTCAAATACTTAAGCACACAAGCAAGATATTTCCTATGCCCAAGCACAAAAGCAAGAGACTTCTAAACAAACAAACTACAAAGAAATAAGTTTGGTTGAACACTTGATATACCATCAATGGTGTTCACAATACAAAACAAATCAGACTCTTAAGACTCTAGAATTTCTATGATATGAAAGTTGTTACTAAATTCTAAGTAATTGATGCACAACAATTTCAGCAGAGTTTTGGCACATTTTAAATGTTGTAGAGTCTCTCCTAATATTCAAGTCTTCATTCCTTTATATAGAGGTATGAAAGAGACGTTGTAGAGGTACCAACACATCAAAGAGTCATTACTGAAGCTTGATCATCACCAATGATTTGTTGCTTGATTTGGTTAATGTCTTATGAGAGAATAATTTGAAAATCATTCCTTGTATGGAGAAATAACCAGCAGTGACACAACTGTAGTAGTACTATGCACAGGAAATGTTGGAGTAGTGTAGTAGTGGTTGTACAATTGTATTATTGTCCTTGCATTGTCCCTTCTCTGTGGATAAGCATCAAATGTCTTCTAATTCCTCTGAAATAGTCGTTGCTCCAGTCTTCTATTACTTCTGCACACTTGTGTCTTCAAATAACTAAATAACTAACTCCAGGTTCTTCACTTCAGACTCTTAGGGTCTTCAAACTCAGACAGTCAGCTTCTGATGGTCTTCAGAGTCAGGCTTGCAACAAAGCTTCACTTCAAAATTCTTTTGATCTCAATTGTTCTTCCAGAACCAATACTATATCTTAAGACTTATAAATTTTAGTCTATGATCCTACACACTTGAACAAATATTTGCATATCTAATTGAACTTTTAATATCTTGTTATCAACAAAACTCAAAGAGACAATGTTAAACATATTTTGTTCCAACACAATGTACTCAAATTTTACCCCAAATGAATTTGAAGAGTTTTGGGCAAGTGTTGTTGAGATGAATGAGCTTCAAGGTAACAATTGGGTTTCCAAAACATACAAGAACAGGAAACTATGGGCAACCACATACTTTCGAGATAAGTATTTTTGGCATACGTACAACTTCTCAGTGTGAAGCTATCAATTCACTAATGAAGAAATATGTTAGAAAGAAATGCAACATTTATGAGTTTATGCATAACTTCGACCAAACATTGAGAGAATATAGAAACAATGAACATCTTGCTGGTTTTAAGAGTAATAATTTTGATCTGGTGTTGATCACTGGTCTGGAAAATATTGAGAAAGATGCTACAAAAATGTATACATTTGAGATATTCAAAAAGGTTAGAAAACACATTATCAAGTCTTCAACGTTAATTATTCATGACCGACTGGATGTTGAAGATAAGTCGATGTTTAAATTCAACAAAACATGTAACGACAAATATCCGAAAGAGGTTGTATACGAAACTATAGACTCTTCTTTTCACTATGAATGTAGATTGTTTGAGTCTCGCGGATTTCCATGCTCTCATATTATTTTGTCATGAAAGTAGTGCACATTGATCATATCCCAAGTTGTTCGATCGTGAAAAGGTGCACTAATAATGTTAAGATTCCGATAATGGGAACCAATCTTGGGAATTGAATAGATTCTAATATGACAAGGCTTGCTCGGTGTGGTACATATTCAGCAGCCTGTAATAGGTTTTGTAAGGTTGCTGCTGAAAGCGGGGCTTGATTTAATGATGTAATGGATGATATTCTAGAGCTTACTGAAAAGTATACCAAACAAAAATTGAGTGGTGATGTCAAGACACAAAATTCAGAAGTGAACAAACATATTGGTGATTCTGATGCTATACGATTTAAAGGTGCTCCAAGAAGAAAACTATTCCCATGAGGAGGTCTAGACATTAATCAAATTGTAGTGGCGCTAACCACAATGTTATGGCATGTCCCAAGCGTAATGGTGTCAATGGATCGCAAATTGACAGTGATGAGGAGTCTAAGTCAGATGCTGCAAAATTTAGCAATGCAGCAGATAATACTGTAAGTTTATCTGTCAAATTGTTATTGTAAATAGGTGTTATACCTTTTTTTTAGTGAATCATCATTTTTAACATCTTGCAGGACAAAGAAATGTGTACATGCGATTTGAACAACATTCATGGTTTTGTAAGATCAAGATCAACAGAACATGGAAGACAAATTGATAAAGTGATTGAATTACTGTCTTATCAACTTATATGATCGTTATTTGCCAAAATTGTATGTATTAATTTATCCTTTCATATTTTACAGAATGTGAAGGGAAACAAGTAAATCTAAAAGGAGGCAGAAGAAGGCAAAAGAGTTGAATGCAGTTAACCATCCCATTGGAAATCAAATTGTTAGCGTGAAAGTTGTTTAATAAAAGTGGCTTGGTAAATGGATGGAGCTTAGTACTTTGTTTTTTCTAAAAGTTGTAGTTATTTTTTCAAAGTTGGGTTCTAATTGTGATACACTTTTGTTGCATTAATTGCAAATTGTTAATTATTGTTGTTGTTCTTTTTGTGGTGGTGTATTCAAAGCAAATGTATTTTGAATAATTGTTAATGTTGTAGGATTCAAAACAATTACATTGTGAATATTTGCAATGGAGAAGTCATAGGGCGATTTACGTTGATATTTAAATCCCATGGATGAAGATTTTGTTGGTGGTGGTGCATCTCAGATTTCAGGTGGAGTATAGATTAGTGATGGTTGTTGCCGAATTTTCTATCAAATTTCAAGCAACTAGTGCGTGTACAAAAATTGTCAAGTATTGTTTTTATGAATTATAATTGGCTTATGCATCTGATTTATGGTATTGTTGAGTAATTGATGTATAGGTCTCTAGACACGATTGCAAAGTGTAGTGGAAGGAGCTGCCAAAGTAGTTGACAAGTAAGATTTTTTTTTTAGTTTGAGGATTGGTGTTCACAACAAGTTCTACTTGGGTGGCGAAATTCCAACTATTTCTTTACTTCAACCTTAAGATGAATAATAATAATAATAATAATAATAATAATAATAATAATAATATATACATATTAATAAAGGTAATACTATTTTTTGGTGTAGCGTTTTTTTGTAAATCCCAAAATACACTTACTTGATGGTAGTTATTAAAAAAAACTGCCTTACCCACTAATAATCACACGCGTGGCAGACGCAGTTATTAAAAAAAAATCTGTCTTACCCACTTATCACACTCCAAAACATAACTACAGCCTTTCTCTTTGAAAAAAAATATGGCTTACCCACTAATCACACTAACAAAATAATAACCGTTGCCTTTCTCTTTCTCACAATTGCATGGTTTAGTTTTTACACAATTTATTAAACAATTGTTCGAAGACGAAGAAATAAGTTTGTGCACATCAAGTGGAGGACTATTTCAAGCTATCTTTGCCTACTACAACATACATGTTCCACTAAATAAATGTATGGATTATTTTACGTTATGCGGTCATAAATTTGGTTGATTATATCATGGTTTTGTTATCTTTTTAGTTACAGGAGAGAAATTGAAACATGATAGAAAGTAGAAAGTATAGTCATGAAATTGAGGAAGACATATTTTGAATGGTGGTGCCTCTAAAAGGTATGATATCATTTTCAACTATCGGTTTAATTACTATTTGATGACAGTTTCTTTCTCCCCTTTCTTCAACCAATTGGTTTCTCATTCATTACTTCTATCATGGAGATGAAGTTTGATCCCCTTTGAATTTTTCTTATTTGTAATCATGCATTCTTTTTTTTTATTCTCATACTTTGGAGTGGGAATAATGAAGGTGAGAAAAACACAAGAAGGGGGGGTTGAATTGTGTTCTCAAAAACTTTTTCGTTCCTTTCGTTGAAGAACTGTTCTCAGGTTCAGAGTCTGAAGTAATTCAGAGTCTGAGTGAGTTCAGAGTCGTGTGCAGCGGATAGAAGTAAAGAACAGAGAAAGAAAGAACACAAGCAATTATACAGGTTCCTTCCACAAACTGGAAGTAGTCCTGTCCTCCTTGCACTTCCAAGGAGAGTTCCACTAAAATGTAATCTCAAATTACAAGTTGCTCAATCACACAAGAGAGAGACTTCTATGCTCAAGGACAACTCCAAGAGACTTCCTTTGCTCAATCACAACTGAAAGAGACTTCTATGCTCAATCACACAAGAAAGAGACTTCTATGCTCAATCACACAAGAAAGAGACTTCTAAACAATTACAAAGAATTGAATACAGTTTGAATACTTGATATACAATCAGAGGTATTCACAATTAAGCACGAAACAGAACAGACTCTGTTTTTCTAGACACTTAGGAATTCTAAGATAAATCAATTGGAAGAATTCTCTAAGTTGTTGATGTT
>Ga0228711_1006096_pt1 | contig 18091 bp, 4 predicted proteins | sample MedpolnodulmetaG_2_FD_177996 | JGI IMG/M metagenome (GOLD analysis project Ga0228711, IMG submission 177996) | Root nodule microbial communities from Medicago polymorpha collected in Santa Monica, California, United States - brown nodules | ecosystem: Host-associated > Plants > Roots > Nodule...
TTTTAATTCTGTTACAAGGTCTTCTGGTTCACTTTTCTGGTTTTGTTGCTGGGAGCTGGCCGCAGCGGGTGGCTTTGTGGCTACTCTTTAAATCCATTAGTGGAGTGTTTGTTGTTACTTGAATTTTGCCACTCCCTGAGATTGAGTTTGTGTTCTAGTGGTTAGTGGGGTGGTTTTTTACTTTAGTGTATTGACTTTTGTTTTTCTGTGCAGTGGTTTTATAAACTTCCTTATGTTTACGCTTAATTTCAATAAGTTAAAACAAAGACAGACAAACATGATGAAGACATTGAAGAATGTAGTAATCTATTCTTAGTTACACTATCATATAATTCATCTCCCTTTGATGCCGAACACATTGACTTCCCTTTCTCCAAAGGTGGAATGTCCTAGGAAGGAAAAATAGTTTTTGACTTGAGCTGTGAGACTTGTAATTCGACATATTATTGAAAAATTCGTTAAGATGACGTTTAAGTTGATTTTTGTATATTGTAATTGAGCAGATGACCATGATGATTCATATTTCAGTATAAGCACATCTTATCATGATGGTTGTGATTATAGTCTAATATGCATAAAGAAAATTATCCAAATGATTGCTTTAAGTATATTACACAAAGGACAACCTGATGCGCTAAAATTCTCGTATATGCAAGATCCAAGAAGAGGTTCCATTTTTGGTGTATTGTATGCATCTTTATCTAGTTTTTTTTACACAAGATGTTGTTTCCAAATGAACACAAACAATGAGTAACTACAAAAAAAAATGTTGTTATGTTGTTTCCACGTGGCTCGAGGGATTAGTGGCCACAGTTGCGTGCGCGGAGGATACATGGTTTAAAAAAAAAAAGAAAGTATATGATGTAATTAATCCATTTTCAGCTACTTTTGCATCCAATGTTGAATTTTAACACACATTTGACACATTAACATACTTATGTTAAGTGTGAGACTCTTCGTGTTCGTAATTCACCACCAAAGAACCACTCTCGTCCATCCACAATGTTGAATCATAATATGATACCACTATTAGGCCTTCTAGGGAAGTCAACATTGATGTGAATCAACATTTTACAAAAAGAGCAACTACACATGTGAGAATAATAACACATCTTCATCCATAATTTAAAGACACTTATATATGAGTTTTTCCGTTTATATGTTTCATTTAAGCTCTACTCTTTTAATTAATGTTGGGTTATAACCGAGAGAGAAATGCTATCGACAATTTCTTTTTAACATTTTTTTTCACTCTCAGTGTTTTATTGGTGAAACTAGTGTAGACCTTACCAATTTATGTGAATTCAATTTTCAAAGTGTAGGCTTCCTATCAATTTCATCCTATAAAAAAAAGAGTGTTATAAGAGTGTTGAAAAGGAGTAAACAATCAGGTCATTGTCTTGATAAGTGATTGTCAAATTAGTTTCCAACTCTTTTAATATTAATATTTCAAAATAGTCTGTCTTTGTCAAAAAAAAAAACTCAATTAAATTATCCGTCATGAGAAAAGAAAAAACATAATAACATGAGTTTAATTATGAAAATTTGGACAATATTTTAAAATAGTCTTTGTCTTCAAAGACTATTTTAAAATATTAATATAGTCATGAGAATCATTTACATAACACATGTAACAATTTAATCATTTAGTACCCGAAATTTATTTATGAGGCCGCTATTCAAATTTATCAAAAGCGCTGCTTCTTCAAATCACACGCAAATATTCGGGAAAAGCAAAACGACGCCGTGCTCATCGTCTTCTTCCTCCATCACATTAGGGTTTTCACCCAATTGAACCTTACTAATTTCTTCCAAAATTCCCAAACTCAAAACCCTCCATTCGCTGAAACTCCACCTTCAAAAAATGATCAACCTATTCATATCGGAACCCACTCGAAACAACGACGCAAACGCAGAAGAAGATTCAACGAAACTTCGAATTCACCTATTGAAGGAATTGGAAACCGTTCTCTGGTCCACGATAATCTCTTTAGGTCGCGCAGAAGCTCGAATGTGGCTCCGCAAAACCATCGCTGGATTCAACTGCGTCAAACCTCGCGACCAGCGTGAAATTTTCATCAATTTTATGAGAATTCCTAAGAAGAAGCACGATCTCGCTTCTCAGTTTCTCAATTTGATGTTTGATAACTCTCCGCAAAAGCTTGGTTCTGTTTTAGCTCGTAAAACTCGTGTGCTCGAGAATTTTTTCACTGGTGAGTATTTTTACTTCTTAATTCTATTCGTTGTTTTAGTGTATGTTTGTTTTTGCTGTGGGAAAAACTGATTTTTAAGTGAATTGGTTCCGGTTATAATTGAGTTGAAGGTAAAAAAAGTGATTTATGTTTGGTATTCTAGAATCAGAAGCTACAATTCTAGCTTCAAGTAAAGTTAATTCGAGAGGCAAAATTAATCCTACTCCATAGGATTCAAACATATCAAAATCAATTTTACGCATCTAAAATCAATTTTGGCTCCTCCAAATGTGGAACCAAACATACACTTAGCCTGTTTAGATAAATAACTTATCTGCAGCTTATAGCACAAGTGCTTATGTATAAGCTTACACAAACTATTTCGATAGCAAAAGATAAAATAAAGTTGTTTTTGTATATGTTATAAGCTGTTTTCATAAGCTATCTTGGACCACTTATGAGAATAAGCTGAAAAAAGCTTATGAAAAATGCAATAAGCTGTTTTCATAAGTTCTCTCAAGCCGTCTCATGAAATCTATGTCAGTAGATAAGCTCAAATAAGCCAATCCAAACAGGCCCTTATTGTTTTGTTTGTGAATCTTGATTGTTTATAGTAAATTGGTAATTATGTGTAGGTGACTCTAAGCGTGTGTTGCAATGGTTTTCATTTTCTGGATTGGAACAGGGGAAAGGGTTAAGAGCTTTATCTCAGTTTGCGTTTAAAAATAGGGATATTTGTTGGGAAGAGTTGGAGTGGAAAGGAAAACATGGACAATCACCTGCAATGGTTGCTACAAAGCCTCATTACTTTCTTGATTTGGATGTTCAGCGAACCGTCGAGAATTTTCTAGACAATGTGCCTGAATTTTGGTCATCTGTTGAGGTTTCTGAGTCTGTGAAAGATGGGGATATTTTCCTTATTGATAGAGTGTTTTTCGTTCGTTATTTTAAGGATTTGATGTATAGAGAGGATTCGAGTGAAGTATGGGATGTTATAGAAGAGTTCTTAGAAGAGCAGCCTTTTTCTTGTTTGTGTGAGCATCTTCTTATTAGTTTTGAAGAGCAGGATTTGTGTTACTTTGTGGAATTACTTTGTAAATGTCTTGACCCGAGAATTGAATTGCGAGGTTTGGATGATTTGTCTCGGTTGTTTGTGGTTGTTCTTTTGAAGTGTGGGGTTTCTGGATCTATTGACTGGATTCTGATGTTGAATGCCGTCATAGCTCAGGGGAGGCAGCTTCTGAGGTTTTTGTGTGACGAAGAGGCCAAGGAGTCACTGACGAAAGTCAATGAAATTGTGTCGAAGATATCTGCAATCCCAAATGATGGTAATAGCTTGACCCCGTTTTTTAATAATACGTTTAAGATGGAAACTCTGGAAGTGGTGAAGTGTCTTGGACTTCAGTCTTGGGTTCTGTATTATAGGTTGTCACAAGAGTGCAAGACTCCTGAGTCCTGGGAGTCCGTGTTTTTGCATAATCAGATTGGTTTCCGCAACTCTGATAAACATGCATTGATAGATGAGGATGGAGTGCTGTCAGAAGAAGATTGTTCTGGTTTTGATCGTGGTCCTTCTGTTAGAGTTAAGAAACAGAAGAAACAAAAAGCTAGAAAGAAGAGGAGGAGGGCATATGATTACGATGGTTGTAATGATGATGAGCTGCTAGATTTTGATTTTGCTAGCCAGAAGTTGGATTATCTGCCAAATGCTAAAAGTTGGTTGCTTTCAACTGATAAGTACTCTTCTGCATGGAATACTGTAAGTTCTTTATCTTGGAATAAACTATTAAGCAGATAAAACTTTAGTAAAACTATATTTTATTTATAGCATTTGCAGTTAGGATTAGGAATCTTAAACTTAGAACATAAAAATTATGCCCATGGATAAAATATTTAGCATTTAATTGGATTTTCCTGTTCTGACAAAATCACATTTACATTACCACCAACCTGAAAAAAAAAAAGAGATTCAACTTAGAATTTAATTTGAAGCAGTTAAGTCTATAAAATTTCACTGCAGATAATAACATATAAGATAGATCTGTTTCTTCATCTGGTCCATCTTGACTGACCCTGTTATGTCACTTATGTTTATGCACATAGAACTGCATGATTGCTCTGTAATTAAAATGTTTCTGTGGGATGTGTATTTTGATTGTTAAATAAGTAGAATTTCTTCGCTGACTTTTAGTCATTTGTATAGATCAATTAATTGTTTTTTTTAATATGATGAACTCCGATATGATTAGGGAAACTGTTATAGATAAGATACCTGATTATTATTTGTAATTGACTTTGTATTCGATGATTGTACATATCTCTTTGTTACCAATGCTTAAATACTTATATTTTGAACTTCAGTCAATTTGTGGTCACTTGTATAGTTATGAGTTCCAGTTTTTGAATATTTCAATTTTCCATTTGGACGCACACCTTGTAGATGATTTGCTTTATTAAAATTAATAGTTCTTGGTGAATGTTGAATGAGAAATGCTAGGATCACACATTTTAACACTTTATTTTAACACATCTCTCCATGGCTCCTTCTTTCTTATCTATCCATAATTCCTTTCCTTCAAACCTGTCCATGCTCTATTGTCTTACTCATTGGATCTGACTCATCTTGTATTCATTTGCTTCCAATCTCGACTCCATTTTCTTCTGTTAGCCATCTCGTCTGTATTTCCTTCCTATTTGTCCATGGCTCCTTCTGATTTAGTTTTTTTTCTTTCCGATCTTATCCACCTAATCTCTATTGTTTTTCTAGTTTGGTTTTGTTTTTGTTGCAGAACTTTCTAGTTTGGTTCCCCTTTTCTAAAATGTTCTCAACATGTTTGTATCCAAAGGAAAAAAAGATATTGGTGAGAGGTTGAGCACATAAGAAGATGAAAAGTTAAAATTTAATTTAATAATAATAAAATAAAAGAAATGGCAACTGATGAAACAGGTTACTAGGTAAAATGAATTAAAAAACTGGATGACATGGTTAACTATTATTTGGTGTGTTGAACAGATGTATTAGTGGGTGTGACCCTAGCATTTCTCATGTTGAATAAACTGAAGTTCTTCTATCAATACTGATTTTATAACTGCTTCTTTTTGTAGGCAGACTTACCTGAGCACCTTCATAGACTGTGCTTGTCTAGGTGGATGATATGTCTTTTTGAAAAATGAGTTCGGATTGAAGGTCTGGTTTAGTGTGACTGTGTCCACCAAAAATATGTTATGATATCATCATTTCCAAACTGTTGGACGGCGAGATCAATCACCCCTTGGTTTGGTGTTTTCCACTCAATTTACATGTATAAAGTGTGCCGTGGCTCTTGAATCTGCCTGTGGCTATTGTTGATGTGGAAAATTTTGTGCTTCATTTTGGACATTCTTGAAAAGCCTGCTTAAGTACACAAAAGTTGATAATCCTTGGGTTCATTGTGAAGAACTCAATTTACATGTATAAAGTGTGGTGTGGCTCTTGAAGCTGCCTATGGTTATTGTCGATGTGGAAAATTTTGTACTTCATTTTGAACATTCTTGAAAAGCCTGCTTAAGTATACGAAAGTTGATAATCCCCGGGTTCATTGTGAAGATCCAAGTGATAAAAGCATTGCTAATTTGCTTCATAGATTGCTACCAGCTGGTGGTCGGAATCATGGGTGTCATCCATATGCTCCAGCTCTATTGTAAAATCACATGTCTTCAAACGGTGAAAGGGGATTATTCAGAATGCTTTGATGAGTGTTCCTAGGTAAGTTAAGATACCAAGCTCCATGAGTAGTTTTCTCAGAGCTCACTCATCAAGTTGTAAATGTTACGTGTCACAATCTATAGCAGATTGGAAGTTAGATAAAAAAAACGAGGATGCATGCTCTTGTTATTGTACGTCTTCAATTTTTCATGTATTTTTCCTCCATGAAGCAAACAGTTGAAGTAGAAAATTGAGTACTTGGATTGATTTCCAATCTTCATTCAATATAAGGAAAGAAACTCGGCTAATATCTTCTATATTGAGAAATACTTATTTGGTCACAAACACAAATAAAAAGTGGTTAGACACACAAGTTTGTCAAAATAAACTTTATATAGAAACTGGATTGATGAATTTCAAAATGTAAGGATAAAATAAGAATATTTTATAGTTACTAAACACATAGTTATGTAATTGATGTCATCAAAAGTTTTGTGTGATACATTTTTGACAAACTTGTATGGTACATTACAAGTTTATAAGCAATGAAGCACGAATGCGGACACTCACACGTCAACACCGCTAATAATTTGATAAAATCACATAATTCAGTCTAATTATATGTGTCGGTGTTGAATACGACACATGTCTAACACCGGAAAACACCTAATCCGAGAAATGTATGTGCTTCATAGTTTATAAGTGAGTTGATTAGCGTGCTAGCTGTACTTGTTGATGTGGCAGGTGGTTATAACTGTATCCATGGGTTGGCAGAATTTTCTTAGACAATCTCCACAAGAAGTTTTAAGCTTTGTTGGGGACGGGAGCCTTCCAAATGTTTTTCCATAATTTTCCTTGATCAGAGGAATGTTCCGGTTGATGCAAGAATTTATTGTGAGTCAACATATGATATGAAGACCTGGCTGAATACGCGCCATCTTTCTCGTCATGCCAAATTAACTTGTCCTCTGGGAGCCTTAAAGTGAGTGGGATGCATTTCGTAAGCATTGAACAATTACTGGATGATTCTTTGATTCCAAGTCTTAAAATCGGTGTCAATAATCTCACTTACCTTAAAATAGTAAAATACGCTTCAGACTATAAAACTCAAAAATAGTAGAATGGGTAAAATGGAGGGAGGTCGAGAAGGATGGAAGCTGAGAATTTGTCAATTTTTTTTTCTTTCTTTTGACAAGAAATTCTCAAATATTAAAAACTAGATGTTTCCTTTTGGTCCACTACATTGTACTACCACATTTCTCCACTTTTGTAGTATAAAAAAGCACGCGTGGATCTACTTGAAGGATATTGGTTGCATTTTTCTCCACTTTCTGTAAACTCAATTCCTAACATTCAATCAAACTAACTCAATCCTTGACATCCAATCAAACTTTTATGGATTTGATTTTGCTTGTTGGAGAGCACTATTTAGCGCTTGCTCTTTAGTCATCCATGGTTTGCTCTCAGACTCCCTAAACTAATGAAAATAACCATAACTAACGTTAGCAAATTGCTCTTTCGACATTGTTTTCTCTCGGCCTCCAGGAACGGTAGTTAACCAACGTTGCCAGGAATGGTAGTGTAGTTAAGCATGAGTTCCAAAGAAAAATGTTGCTCAGACAAGAACACACAACAAGGACACAACAACAAAAAGAACATACAGTAAACATAATTTTAACGTAACGTAAAATAACATAATTAAACACACACAAGATAACGGATGAGCCAAACTAACTTCTTCATCTGGTCTATCCATGCAAGCAAGTCCGGATTTCTTCGTATGTCATGGATCAAATCAAACTTTTCCAAATATCATGAAAAGATTTGATTTGGGAAGTGTCCAACTCGATCGGTCTCTTAGAACTATATTGACCAATATTGAGAACATGATTCTCACATCGTCGTCGTTCACGAGCTTTATCTGGGTGAACTTGATGATTCATCTGAGTCGATCGATGGACGACGATACTCAACATTGTCCATGCTTAAGGATTTTAAGCACATGCATGATCACTTCGTGGTTGAAGAAATTTGATGGAGTTTTATTTCTTAGAGTTCGGAGGGATTATGATTTATGTTTTTGAATATGTGGGAGTTGTTGTTTCTGTTATGGTATATGACTATAGCATAACGGCAGTTGAACGTCGTTAATGGTATTTTTGTCAGATTAGAGTGTCTAAGAGCAAATTATGGATGCCTAAAGAGCAATTTTCAATGCTTTATCTAATCCTAAATGTTGTTGATTAGGTTGGATTTTAAAACACCAATTGAGCCTTAAATGTGAAAAATGTAGAGCTTCTTTTCCCACCTCTATAGTTCTTAAAAACCACTACAGAATTCACTCATCCAAGAAAACCCGATATTGACAAGTCCACAGGGCCATGATTTTTAAGAAAATAATAGAGGAGTGTTGTTTTTAAGAAGAAAAAAAAAATCAGCACCAATCACATCACCCTCTCATCCATGAGAACAATGATGATGTTGAGCAAAAACTTCTACTCCTAGAGGACAACCACTATTGATATTTGGAGTGATTTTTGAGTGTTGATTTATTGTAAATCTTTATCAAATTGATCTATATATGGCTCCATTATAAGAAAGTCCAATATCTTGGGGGTCCTTATGTACCGTTGTCCTCCACATTCTTCCACTCTTCCGTATTCACTTTGGTGATCCTTATCTTTTGATTGGTCATGAGCACCAATAAATAAATATTTTTAATAATGAACTTTATATATCGAATTTATTCATATGATATGCCTATGCACCGTACCAGCCAACACCGAAATGGAAACTTCATGCGCAAAATCAACGACATACTATGTTTATAAGTTGAGGAAAAAATTAGTGCTGGGTGGAATGCGCGCACAAGCTGAAGCTATCAATATCCTGGATCAAGTCAACCACTCAATTTGTACGATGAAATTATAACGCATCAATCAAATAGTAAATGGTCATCATCATCAATCGTCACAAATAATAATAATAATCACATATTCTTTGTTATTGGACCGACGTAAATTTTACGTCTCCTGGATAAACAAAGCCCACTTCTGTATTGAACAAAAGAAATGATGTTTAATTGGATTAAAAAAAATGCTAAATAGTGCTCTGATGATATTGTTTAAATATGAAATAAATATCAAAATTTTGTATTGAAAAAGGATGCATTCCATTTTTTTTAGAAGTCAAATGTTGTTATTTTTTAATGTAAAACGTGTTTTTTCTCAATTTTTAAAAGTCAAATGCTGTTGTTTTTATGTAAAACTTGTTTTCTCAACGAGTGTTTTAAGATATTTCCTGGTATGACTCTTAAAAAAATTGATATGTGTAACACATTGAAAGGAAAATGTTGGTGCCCTTAACAATATTGTTAAAGAATCATATATAGAAATTATGTCTTGCAATTTGTACATTCGCTGTTTCTAAAGATCTAAAAGTTCTCTTCAATATAAATAAATTCTCCTTTTATTATAAGTGCCTTAACTTTATACATATGCGTGTGTGTGAGTGTGAGGAGAGTTAAAAGCTCATTTCACACGTATTAAGAAAAATGTATAAATGAAGGAGAGAGAAAAATAGTTTTAAGTGCACTTGTTAAATATTAGTGTATTCTTCACTATCATAAATGTAAAGTGAAATATATTGAATTGGAAATGATGAAAGTAGTATTAATTAGAGTTATAAAGAGAAAAAAGTAATTAATATTGTATTTAAAAGGGAAATGACTCAGTTATTTTGGGACACATTTTTTTGCAAATGACTCAGTTATTATGGGACGGAGGTAGTACTCTATTTCAAATGAGAAATGATATCTTAACAACTACTTTTTGACAGTTTTGAAGACAACTCTCTTTCTTACTCTCATTGTGTTTTTATTTTCCCTCTCTTTCTCTCTCTATTGTCATTGTCCAATCAAAAGAGAGAAAAAAGATTGTCACAAAAGTTGTTTAAAATTGGTTGTACAAATATTATTTCTCATTTCAAATACTCTTTCTAACACTCACTTTCTTATTAGATGAAATTATTGTGGGTCTCAAACTTTAAAAATGGGTCATATATAAAGTGGTGAAATCCACATGAATTTCATCCAACAAGAGAACGAGTATTAGGAAAAAAACTCTTGCTAGCATGCATCTCTCTCTCTAATGGTATAGGATAAAAAAAAAGGTTTGAGTAGTTTCTCTTGGTTCGATATGGTGATTCATTTGTCCTGCTTACATATGTGGTTGGACCTTTTGAATGAATGTATAGTAGTAATCAATGAAATTTGGTAAGAGCACCATATAGTCGTTGTAGTCAACAAAATACGATCTTTAGATCAAATCACATTTTAAATATATCTCAAGATTCATATTGACTGATCTTGATCTTTTGCACATACTTATAAAATTGTTTGTAATGCATGTGTAGGAAACCCAAATATGTTTTTGAGGATTGACACCTTTGAGAGTGACTTTTTCGTAAAAGTTTATATTTACATTTTTTGAAACAAAAAGTTTATACTTACATGAATAACTAAAAAATTATTCAAATATACATCTTATCATTTTTAATAAATAAACAAATAAATAAATTTTATATCAATAAAAAAATAAAGAATAAATTCATCTAATATTTTATTATACTTCCAAAAAAAAATCTAATATTTTATTAAAATTTACTAAAAATTATTAGGTCCGTTGCTTCGGATACATATTAAATGTTTCCTACCATAACATTTTTTTTTTGAGGGGATAACATATTTATTTGGTGTCACCAAAAGATTTGAGTTTATTAATATGTACTACTTTTTTTTGAAGGAGAATATGTACTACTATCCGTCTATATATATCTCCACTCTTGTATATATCTTACATCCCGGTAGTATTATACAACTAAAATGGACACTGCTGAATCCGAACCTCAAGTTGTTCTCTTCCTTGACCAACAACCCAACCCTAAACCTTCTACTATGGACACTGAAACTCACCACAACACCGAACCTCATCAAGAGAAGCCTAAACATCCCTCTAGAGCAAAAACCCTTAACCGTCTAAGCTTCTCCAAACCCAAATCTCGAATCCTTGAATACAACCATCCACCTCGCAACAAACTACCTACCTCTGAAGAAGAAGACACTCAATTACCTACATACAAGATCTCTTCTGATGTCGAGGACGATAGCGACTATGAATACCAGGAAGAAGAATCAGAGGATGAGGACGACGAGGTTTTGCGCGATCCGAAGTTAAACAACAAAAAGAAAAAATTTAAAGTGAAGTGGAGGCTTGTTTTTGAATGGATACTATTTCTAAACATATTAACATGTTTGGTTTGTTCTGTCACAATAAGAGGAATAACAAACATGCATTTATTAGGGTTAGAGGTTTGGAGATGGTGTTTAATGGCAATGGTAACATTTAGTGGCCGTTTGTTTTCAAGTTGGTTAGTTAGTTTCACCGTTTTCTTTATCGAAAGAAACTTCATGCTAAGAGAAAAAGTTTTATATTTCATCTATGGTTTAAGAAACAGCATTCGTAATTGTTTATGGTTAGGTCTTGTTTTACTCTCATATTGGAGTGTCGTTTTTGATGATGTTCAAAAGAAAAACCATAAATTCCTCAACAAGATGTTTCAAGCACTTGTTGCTGTTTTAATTGGTGCAACCATTTGGTTAGTCAAAATTGTTTTGGTAAAAATGTTAGCTTCATCATTTCATGTGACAACATATTTTGATAGAATGAAAGAAAGTGTTTTTCATCATTATGTATTGGATGCATTGTCTGGTCCACCGGTCGAAAATGGCGAGGAAGTATCGAAAGAGCATCCTTTGAAGGGTTCAAAGACGATGCCGCCGGGTGTTGGGAGGTGGAAGAAGATGAAGAGATTTGGTTCAAGGAAGATTGATATGGAGAAGTTGAAGAAACTTAGTATGGAGAGTAGTGGTTCTGTTTTGAGTGTTAAAAGGCTTGTTAATTATGTTAGGTCTTCAGGTTTGTCAACTATTTCTAGGACTATTGATGATTTTGGTAACAGTGAGAGTGAGATTAGTAGTGAATGGGAAGCTAGAACTTGTGCTCAGAAGATTTTCAACAATGTTGCCAAACCTGGTGCCAAGTAAGTATATTTTACTCCTAAGTTTGCTACAAGTGTGGCAAAAATATGAATTTGGTTTCTAATTTTGTCTTCTCAAGTGTTGGAGATGTTAAAATTGGAGTTTTTTCTTCTTTTGAATGGCTCTTAAAATTGGAGATAAAATTCATTTTTGGTCTTTAGGATATTGAAATTTTAATAGAGTACTAATACCGTATCTAAACTAGTTAGACTTGAAATATGTAGTTCAAAAGACCTAATTCAATTGGTAAAAAAAACATCAAAATTGTTAGATCGGACGCCGTGATCGGGGTTCGAACTCAAACTCCTTTCCACTTATATCTGAGTTTCAATTTTTAATATGGTTATTTTCCATTTCGTCTATCCAACAAAAAATAAAATAGACTTGAAAATGTGTATAGTAGCCAACCAATAGTGTAGTTAGTTAGATTTTTTAAAAATAAAAAATAAAAAAATATTAATGTTTTTTGTGAAGGAAATATTAATGGCATGTGTGGGACAGTGGGAAATGAATTTTGGAAGGTTTTGGAGGAAAGACTAAGTTTTTTTCTTTTTTTTAAATAGGAAAGATTAAGTTGGAAGGATAAAGTGTGAATATATATACCATTTTTGCTTCTTCAAAAAAAAAGTTGGAAGGCTAAATTTATATTTTGATATTTTAAAAAAAAAAATTGAAAGAACTAAACTAAAAATAATATCGAAAGAACAACATGATAAATGATCATATAATTTTTTTTCTAAAGAAAACAAACTAACCCATCAAAATTGATAGTAGGGATAATATAACCCGAGACATTGAGGGAATATTTCATATAATATTTTAATCAAACTTAATTTATTTTTAATTTTTTTATAGTATCCTTAATTTTAAAAAGAAAAGTAAGTTTTCGCATCCCTTCCAAAATCCTCTATCAAAACATACCTTATACAAATGAAAAATGGTTATCAAGATCAAAATAAACCCCCCTTTATAGTGCATATCGTTACTTTTTTTAATAAGACAATGTTCCTATTTTAATGAGATTTAACTTCTTTTTTTCAAGAGATTTAACTAATTTTTATACTACAATTTAAATAATGTTATAAATGAGGATAAAATAGTATACAAAATAATTTAAATTAATTACATAGATGAAGAAAAAAGTACTACATCAAAATTATACATCACCTTATATATTGGTGCAGGGACACTCGCAAATTGATGTGTACTGATATACTCTTACTTCCTAAATCTATAAATTAACAATTATTTTTATGAAATAAAGAATTATTTGTTGAATTTTATATTTTAAAAATTATAATTTCATAAGAAAAAACACCATTTCATTGTTTATAAGAAAAATACTAATTTTTTTTACATTTTATCGTAAAAAATAATCAATATTCTCTATTGTGAATAATATAAATTCAAAAAAATCATTTAATTTTGCAATCACATTTGATAAATAAGATTTAATTATTATAATTGTAAATGATAAAAGATATTTTAAAAAAAATACATAGTTATTAATTTAAAGATTTGATGTATTGGTACACCCGCATTTTCAAGTATACCATAGAATTTGCATTGGTGTAGGTAGGTATAGTTAAACATATCATGTGAAAAATGTACATTATACTACATTATTACTACCTAGAGGCATTTAAATCCTATTTTTACAAAGAAATCTGCAATGTGACAAATGGATGCAAAAATGTTTTAAATTTTTTATATATTTTTTCCATTCACTACCACTGAATGATTAAAGTGGAAGATAAAGTTCTAATATAACTTACTATATCCATTGCCATTGCCAGTGGATTGAAGAATGTGATATTATATTCATCAATAATGTCCCCTTCTATATCATAGCAAAACACTGAGAAATGTTATGATCACCACCCTACCTGTAATCCACTGCGAATTGGGTGAATGGGGTTTGGACCACAAGGTTCCATCCACACCAAAATGTGACAGACTCATACCTATTGACTCCAATATTTGAATAATAACTACTCTTCTGGTTCATTCTCTTCACAGGCTCCATTTTTTCTACATTGCATTTAATATTATGCTCAATTGGTCCATATTAATGTGGCATTTTAGTGCTCATGGAAGTGCTCTGATTCTGACCATTTTTTTAACCAAGTCCAACCAAAATGAAGCATTTTGATCGGTCAGATTTTTTTTTATCTTTTCATGACACCGACTGAATCCAACCCTACGTACCATCCAATTACTTGGTTGAGTTTTTATACCACCTATGACCAAACTCATCGCATGATATATAATATAGTATATAGTGCTATGTCAGTGTCCAATTCCTTTGTCATTAACAATTACCACTATAGTGGGAAAAACCATTTTTGTCTATGGTCCCAACTCCAAGCACCATCACTCCTATGATCTGTTTTGTTTCTCATTCGTATCCTACAACTAATTTTAGGTCAGGCAACGACTCCAAATAGTTGCTATATTTGTCGTGGGTTCAAGCCCACTAATTGGCACAATTTTGGGTCAATAATTATGAGAATTTTGTTCTGTCTTTAAACGGTTCCCTGTCATTGAAGGGTATGATTGGTTTCTCGTATTAGTTGGTTCTTGTTCTTGTTCTTGGACCGAACATTTTTCAAAAAAAAAATCTAAGAAATGAATTGAAGAATTTTGGTGCAATGAACTATTTTTTTATAATGAATTTGTAAGAGTGTAACTATACACAAGGTGTGCATGTATAGATGCCAAAAGTGAGTGTACCAAACGCAACAGATAAATAATTCGTAAAAAAAAAACAAATTAATAAGAACAAGTTATTTCTACAAATGCATTTTTTTTGTAAGGGCACAAAGGGAAAAACATGGTTAGTTGTATCTTTGTTTCGTAAAACAATAAATGTTTTTGGGACAAAAATAAAAAAAAATTAATAGATCAAAGATTAAGGAGTACTATGTGACACAATAATTGCCACCTTATATTTTCATAAATAGTATTTTCTAATTTTTTTTGAAGGTATATTGAAGAAGCCGATCTCATGAGATTTTTGAAGAGGGTTGAGATACACACCATATTTCCACTCTTTGAAGGTGCTCTTGAAACTGGGAAGATTAGCAGATCTTCCTTTAGAAATTGGGTGGTAAGTCTTGCTTGAAAATTTCTCACTTGTGAATATCAATTTGTGTCACTTTTTTCTACAATAGTTATTTATCAAATTTCTCTTTTTAATTTGGGTATGTGGTCTTTGTTTTTTATTAAATTAAATACTAGTAAATTATTGATAATTAATTAGTTGTTATTGAATTTGTAATCAGATTCGAGCTTATTATGAAAGAAAAGCCCTGGCACAATCACTGAATGATACCAAAACAGCAGTGCAACAACTTCATAAATTAGCAAGTTGTGCTGTGTGTGTGATAATAATAATTGTGACCCTTTTGGTGATGGAAGTTGCTACAATGAAGATAATATTGTTCTGTATCACACAAACTGTTTTAATAGGAGTTGCATTCCAAGGCACTTGCAAAACTGTCTTGGAAGCCATCATCTTTGTCTTCATCATGCACCCTTTTGATATTGGAGACCGTTGTGTCATTGATGGTGTCCAGGTATGTAATTTCAAAACCTCTAATTTGTGCACAAGGTTTTGGATTCCATGTAGTTAAAATTCCTGGTGAGTGTAGTCAACATTTCTCAATTGCTGGATCAAAGTCACATGATCTGTATTTTTCGTGTTACACTTTTAAAATTTTGACTACAATATTCCAAAATATTCATACTATATTTGTTTCCTTAACTAATGTTTTATAAGAACTATTTACCATTTTTCTTGTATATGAATGTTAATCATCTTATCTTGATCTAAAGATTGAGATCTCTAGCTCCAATGATTACAAGATATTTTGAGGGTAGATAGCTTGGATTCATAAACAAGTTAACATAAGTCAGCAGCATTTGCCTATTTCAAATGTAATATAGTTCTTTGTAGATATCATACTAGGCAACATATCAAAGTTTTATTAAAAATTGGAGATGGGAAAATTATTATCATTAATTAATTAATTAAAGTGATATAATTACTCATTTTACGGTTATCCTTTAATAGATTTGAAATCTATTCTATGGGTTTTTTCTACATTACCCTCTCTTGTTTAGGGGGTATTTTTCCCTTCAAGATATCAACCAATCAAAATGTAATATACAAATGTAACATTAAATATCAAATAAATGAGTCAAAAAAAAATTCTATGAAAAGAAAATCAGTTTTAATCCCAAGGTAACTTTTAATTTTTATTTTATTATATTTAGGTATACAATCTTAATTAATTTACATTATAGGGCTTGTAACAATTAAAATTGCAAAATTACACTAAAGGTCATTTATCTTATTTATTTGTAACACATTAGTCCTTTATCTTTTTTTTGTCCCGTTTAGGTTCTTTATCTATTAAAATGTGTAAACGTTAATCCTTTTGTTATTAAAAATGAAAATATTATTTTTATTAATAACCTTATTTTATAAAATATTTTTTAATAAAAATAAATAAATTCATAAACCACATGAACATCTTCATCCTCATCTTCATCTTCTTCCTTAAATCAAAAAATTGTCCATCCAAACACACCTTCAAATTCCTTAAATATTTTCACTTCCATCTTTTTCTAAACACAAAATTCAAAATTCCAAAATTTCATAAACCCAAAATTCACCAAACCCATAAATTTGGATTTAAAGCAGGAAGCTCAGAATTTGGATTTTGAATCCCCAAAATCTTTGGATTTCTGCTCTTCACCCATCAAGTTTCGCTCCCACCAAACCAAACTAACCAAAACACCCCTGCATTAATTAACTAACGCAAGTGTAAAAAAATGGGACTTAATTTTTACACATGCAAGTCACGCTGCGACGCAGGGACGCTGGTTTTGTTTTGCTAAATGTTTCAGTGTCATATGAGCATGGATTATGCCAATCTCTTCTTACATATGTATGTGTCACAAACCTATTGAGTAATAATATGAGGTGTCATGTTATAACAATGGGTGCACACCATACCACATGCATACCACATGATAAACTCTCGCAAATTGCTTTCTTTCAGAGTAACCAAGGACTTTCTTCACATGTCAACTTCAAAAGAGTAGTAACCAAGTGCTCAATAACTAATTTGACGTTGTAGTTAATTTTTGCATGCAAGAAAGATTTGGTGTGAGTTAAGAAATGCAAGTTAAAAGAGAAAAGCAAGAATAATAAACTAGCGTGAGTTCACGCGGGATATAACATCTGTCTGAGTTAATTCATGCGGCGTAACTTAAGTCATGTATGTATAAAATTAAGTCATGTTTGATTTACACTTGCGTTAGTTAACTAACACAAGTGTATTTTGGTCAGTTTGGCTGGATGGGAGCGAAAATTGTTGGATGAAGAACAGAAATCAAATCTTTTTTATTAATAAAACTTGATCCATTGTTACGTGAGTGATCATTGAAATTTTGGGCTGCCATTCTCATCCTCCCAACAACAAATTCAACAACAACTGTAGCTGAAATTTATTTTCAACAAATTCACACCCCCTCCCTTCTTGTTCCTCTCTCCTAACGTGCAGAAACAAAAAAAACAAACATGATTAGTTTCTGGTTTGATGAGACATTTGGATATTATTCACATCTCTACCAAATTCACATCTCTGCCAAAAACAAACATGCAATTAAAGTTTCTGGATATATTCACATCCCTACCAAATTTACACTCTCGTGGTTTGATGAGATATGGAAAAACACTCGTCAATGAGTCAATACATGTTTCATCATTGAAATTTTAATTCTTACAAACCCTAAGGCGTATATTAATTAAGATCGAATACCTACATATAATTAAATAAAAATTAAAAGTTACATTAGGATTAAAATTGAATTTTTTTTTTTTATAGAAATTTTTTTGACTCATTTATTTGACATTTAATATTACATTTTGATTGGTTGATATCTTAAAGAGGTAAATATCCCCTAAACAAGAGAGGTACTACAAGAATTTTGCTTTTTACTGGTGGAAATAATCCCCCAATAATGCAAAAAATCCCTCAGTAATACGCATTACTGGCGGATTCGAGTCCCTCAGTAATATGAGCGTCAGTAATGTTACTGGCGGAA
>Ga0228711_1006097_pt1 | contig 18090 bp, 12 predicted proteins | sample MedpolnodulmetaG_2_FD_177996 | JGI IMG/M metagenome (GOLD analysis project Ga0228711, IMG submission 177996) | Root nodule microbial communities from Medicago polymorpha collected in Santa Monica, California, United States - brown nodules | ecosystem: Host-associated > Plants > Roots > Nodule...
TTTTTTTCTCAATTTTTTTTTTTTTTTTTTTTTAAAAAAAAAAAAAAAAACAATATTTGATAAAAATGATTCAAGCATGGGTGATATTGCTAAAACCTATCCAAAAAAATATTGAGATGTTTGAAATGAACATAACAGAGTTTATCAAACAAATTAACAAAATAAAAATGCTGGTATCGATGATATTTGAGCTCAATTAGAAGATATATTAGTGTTGAACCATGTTCCTTGCCTCTACATTGATTTTTTGTAATGGAGTTCCAATTAAAATACTTACGAAAATCTCACTTCATATCGTGTATGGACTTATGTATTATGTTTATTATGTGGTTAATTGTAATGTTGATTATGTGGACACCTTGAAGAGGAGTGTTGAGATTGAAGGAAGAAGATACATTACTTGAGGAACAAGTAAAATCATCTAGTGCCAACTAACATGCCACATCATATCTCGATTATGGATGTACATAGTTAGATATGGTACTCACTACGTTCTTTATAAATAATGAACACTGCTATTGTAATCATTCATTCATTGAGAAACACAATTCTCTCCATTTTAGGTTTAACACTCTAAATCAAGTTTCTTAACAAACCAAGCAAATAAACTAAACTGCATCAGTTGGTTCGGTTGGAAGTGGTTTATCTTTTATAAAACTCTGAAACAGCTGGAGGGACCTCCCTGGTTGAGAAGTTGAGGCTGCATGACCCGCTCCTCTAATGGTTGCGAAGGTGAGGAGTTCCCCATAAGTTTCGGTCCATACTTCATCCAGCAACCTAAACAATCAAACATTAAACTAAGTTAGTTCCTCTTAAAGAACACAAATCTTAATCATATACAAACATGGAACCACAAATAGGAAAAAATCTTAAGTGTCAAGGTCTAAGGTTCTTAATGCCAAATCATACAAAATAAAAAAAATCTCAAATTAGAGGATTATTAAATGTGAATTTTGAATGGATGGGGAAATCATGTTAGCCCACTATTATTTTGAGAGGCAAACTAAAAGACACACTGACACACACTATCATTTTGAATGGATGGACATTTTCTCTATTTTTTCGTTTTCTTTCTTTCTTTCTTTTTTTATTTAAATGATTCATGGGTTTTTGTAGGTGGAAGCACGACAGACCAATGCTAATTGGCATTCTTTCAGGTTTTAATCTCTCTGAATTTGAATGTTGTGGAAGCAAACCTACATTTGTATGATTTAAGACTAGCTCTTGATTGAATGCTATTTTAAAAATCAAGTGCATCCCCTGTGTTTGTATGATTTCAAAACAAAATAATATTAATATCTTTTTTTCTTCAACTTAACTTTTACTTCATTTTTAGGCTTAACCATCATGACATCCTTTAAGTTCTTTTGTATATGAGGGGATGCAATCAGTGTAATTTCTGTTGTATTCTTTGATTTTTTGAAAGCTTTATTTTGACTTCGATATAGATGCAATGCCACTTAGATTTGAAGCTTGGAATGAACTTAACCTTGCTGGAGCATCATTAGACACTAGCCAATGACAGAACATATGTTTATTTTAGTTAGTATTTTGTGGATAGAGATGTTTTGACTATGTTTTCATTTGTATTGTTCTATATATGACCATTGACAATGACAACCATATGACCAGTGCAATCTTATTTCAGCTTGTTGCTAGGAAGCTGGCCTTGATGAACCTAAAAGGATTGTATCACTATTACAAGTATATGCTCATTCTTATTTTCGTTGATGCTCTCGCCATATGGTACTATATTTCTCATTCTCATGCATTATTTCTCTCCAGATTTGCTATATTGTTTGTTTTGTTTTTGGAACCACAAGAACCAAAACTAAACGAGTTTTCGATTCTTCTCTAGAATCAATTAAGTTTTCGAACCTTATATTTCTGATAGAGTTGGTGATGTTGGAGTGGTAGGTTTAGCATAAGAACATTTGTTTTATTAGATTAGCAAACAACATAAAAAGGCCAAAAGAAGTGTATTTTGGACAATCCTTATACTTTTATGAATTCTGCTCTTCTCCCGACACATTTTGCTCGTGCCCAGCTGATTTATCAATTATACTCTTGTGTGAGTTAAGGCACGCACCGTGACTTAACTCACGCACCTTATAACTCTGCGTGGCCTGTGCGTGAGTTAACTCACGCAAGTTAGCCGGTTGGTCAGAGCTCAAAAACACATGTTTTTTGGACTTTGATCAGCTTTTCAACCTTCAATCTACACGTTTTTTACAACCTTTACACGTTTTTTTGACTACATTTATGATAGTTATAACCTATACTACCATTCCCACCTATAAATACCCCTCCAAACTTCTTCATTTCCTCACACCATCTCACATTCTCTCCTCCTCACTCTCTTCCCCTATTTCTCTTCTTCTTTTTTTTTCAATAGTCTCTAGTCTCTTTTTACCCCTTTGAGGTATAAAGTGACTAGTCGCCTTGGGGAAAAAGTGATCAACCTTTGAGATAAAACTAAATTTGCTTCTTTTTACCCCAAAAACTTTTTACCGTGGGTAAAAAGAATCTTCTTGAAGTATAAAAACTTTTTATTAATCATAATCATTAACATAAATTTGAACCATCAAAAGAGTTAAACATGTCTCAGGACATGACATAAATAAAAGTAGTAGCAACAAACTAAGGAAGTCATAGATTGACAAAAAATTGTTGAATTATATGACCCTAATTTCTGTCTTTTTTGTTCCATTTTCTCAATAGAAATTGAACCTTCACAAAGATAACAGTATTTTCGGATGAGTACTTTTTTTTTTATCACCCTCGGTTTTTTTTTTGTAGAGGGGTTGTTACCCTCAAAGTTATTTTAAATAAAATTGAAGCATATGGCTATGTCATAGTCAAACCAAACATCAATTGAAGTGTTTTGTTTATTTGTTTAACTATTATTAAGTGATTTATTACACTGTTATTTTCTACTTTTTATTTTGCTCATTTTTAACACTGTGCTTATTGGTTCCCTCAAAAAAAACATTGTGCTTATTGGTATTATATCTTTGTTATCATTGTTAAAAGAAAGAGGACCAAATATAACTGTAATACAAAGGGCAAGTGGAAGTTTATTGTATATAAAATCATTGTGCAATCACAATTACAAATGTTCACAGACACATACACACACAATTTGAAATTTTGAAATTTTTCGCTACTTTTTTTTTAATGAAATCGGAGCATACTTCAAAAACAAACCAATACCAATTTAAAATTGGCCCAATAATCTACAATACATATGATTTTATAAGAATTAGTCAAACACATCGTTATTCTTTAAACACGGGGATATATGTATTTGATTTAAGTCCAAAGTTTTATATTTGTCAAACATGGGGTGTTGTAGTAGGTATTTGATTTAAGTCCAAAGTTTTATATTTGTCAAACATAGGGTGTTGTAGTAGGTATTTGATTTATGTTTCTATTTTTATTGTAGATATAAATAATATTGTTCTTAACATTTGTATTTAATTTATTCGATATATTTAAATAATAAATCTAATAAATTTTATTTATAAATAATCTAGATTTATATTCGATAATTTTTTATTTTATCAAAATACTTTATCATACTAGTATTTAAATATTTACATGTGGTCCATCAAACCAGGAACAGGAACAGTGGTAGACACTTACGCCCATACGAATATGCTTGGCCAATCTCTTTATTCAAGACTCTGTTCCAATTAATGGAATGAGCGAATCTTGGTCATACGAATATGCTTGGCCAATCTCTTTATTCGAGACTCTGTTCCAATTAATGGAATGAGCGAATCTTGGTCTCAACTGCAGGAAAAAATTATTTTACTTAGTGATATGAATGTAATGACAATGTAATTAATTATGAAGTTGGAGGAATTAAAAAAAAAAAAACTAACTAACCTATAAACCATAACTCGTATTTCGTACTTAACAAGTCTCTCCAGTATACGTATAGTCGGATACTCAAGATTCTTTCAGTTGTAGAGGAGGACAATATAACAAAAGAAAATAGTTTTTTCAGGGCCGGCCTAAGGGGGTTGCCACAAAAGCAAGGGCTTTAGGCCCCCGAGTTTTCTAGGCCCCGTATTAGGCCTCATATTTTTATCTTTGAAAATATTTCCGTATGTCAAATTTCGTCAACATGTTCACTCGAAGTTTAAGTGGTATGCAAATGAAGAGTCATAGTTCATGTTGTAAGTTCGATTTCAATGCTAGGAATTTTATTGGTTATTTGAACCTTAAATTCTTTTTGCCTTCAGATTTCTAACTGACAAAATACTCATATTTACTTAGTGTCTAACATACATCATATATACAGTTTTTCTACCGTGGAACAAATGTGAGAACAAGTATTAGTTTTATTCATTATACACAGTTTTTCTATCATATAATTACTCCCTCATTCCCTATTATAAGCAATAAAACATCAACTTTTTTTGTTCTTTAGTATAAGCAATTTTAGCTATCAAATATACTTACAACTATCCCCTTCAAATTGATGCTTGGTTTGGTATCGAGAATGAGCAATGCGATCTGGGGAGCCCAATGTCTGGAAAACAAGTATGAGTTGCATTATTAATAGAAATATCAAAATTAAATAACTAACAATCATTAAGTAAATAAACTACTTGCATGACTTTCTCTGATAATGAAAAAATCACAATTTTGTTACTTTTGAAACTTGGTGAACCAACCCTTGAGGAAAACAAGAGCATCACTAGCTGCAAAACACAAAACAGAGTTAGGTATCAGTTATCAAGTGAAATTGAATTGTTGAAATATAAATTCAAAATTAAAGTAAAATATTAATTGATTTTGTGATAACAACCTGTCCTCTCATCGGTTACGTTGAAATAATCAGAGGTGTTGGCGAAGTAAGAGAAGCCAACACCTACAGCGGACTCCAAATACATCATATTGATATTCCTAGACAAGGGTTCAGATATTTACCAGAGCTAATCCCTAAATATCCAAAGCACTGTTTCAGCAAAAATAAACATATATGCAATAGAAATTGGGTCAGGGTTACCTCGGTTCCAACTGTATCGATTTTTTACTAGACCACCCTCTCTGGTGGGCTTGAAAGGACCATGTTCTGCAAACGCTCCTTGGCCAATAGAAGAACAGTCAGGTCCTTTGAATTTGAAATTCAAAGAAAGAAACATGAGGTGTTTGTTTACAAAATCAAATTAATATACTAATTTCAAAAACAGTAAACTAATTCCATGCTTCCATTCTCATTTTAATCTTCAAGCATTCCTTTAGTATTTGGACTTTTAAAGTCTAATCAATAATCATCAAGCATATTTCAAAAACAGAGAACAACAAAAGTAACAAAACTATTGTCTTCTTATATTGTTTTATGAACCATGTTTTATCGGTAAACAAACACTAAGAAGAAAAAAAACACTATATGAAATAGATAGACAAATGAAACGTTAAAAAGATGCAAAGTCAACGTTATATATTCTTAAAAAAAGTCGACGTTATATATGGACTCTGAAACAAACAGATTGACACTTTTGATAAAAACTACAATGATAATCCCTCACTTCACCTGAACCAAACAATATTGAGACATCAATAATATCAAAATATGAGAAAGTTATTATACAATACAAAATCAATAATATCAAAATATTTTTAAAAACACCTGAGAAAGATGCATGCCTCATTCTTCCTATTTAAACAAAAAATCCAATCAAATTTCAAAGATGGGAAAAAATAATTAACAAGAATACATACTTCCTAGAATTAGAAACATAATCAATATACACCCATAGCAAATATGTAGATAACTAATCTCATTCAGACCAAGAGTAATTAACAGCCCAAATCAAAATAAACATACTTAATTTAACTTATACGAACAACATTTATCTTTACAACAAAGCAATCAAAAGTAATAAGTGGTTAAAGTGAGAATAATCGAATGAGTGATATAAATTAATGAAGAGTTGAGTAATACTATTTACCTTCATCTAACCATAGGACTACAGGTTTTGGTGCAGCATCAACCTAAGATTCTACACAGTAGTAGAAGAGGCTCCTTTGGTTGACTTTATCAACAATAATGTAGCCAAAAAACTGTTGAAATTTAACATTAGGCTGATCTTGTAAACTGATGATCTTGTCGGCCTCAGGTCCTAAGTTTTTAAACAGAAAAATAATCAATGATAATGACGACGACGACGACAACAGGAAGGTTAAGAGGAAGTAAACATATTTGTAGATTAGGTGAAAAGTTTACCTTGAGAATGAAGATCCAAGTCCGAGATGAAGTAGTAGGGCAAAAACAATGCGGATGTGGACACCAGTAAGAACAAGCACTAGAAACGGGTGCGAATAGACAGGGCTGGCCACTAAATCAAGGGCTTTAGGTCCCGAATTTTTCAGGCCCTGTATTAGGACTCATATTTTTATCTTTGAAAATATTTTCGTACGTTAAATTTCGTAAACTTATTCACTCGAAGTTCAAGTGGTATGCAAATGAAGAGTCATAGTTCATGTTGTAAGTTCGACTTCGATGCTAGGTATTTTATTGGTTATTTGAACCTTAAATTTTTTTTGCATTCAGATTCCTATCAATTGAATTCGATGTCGGTTGTTCTAAATATATTAAGACAAGTAGGGTGTAATTAAAATTTGTAAAAGTAAAAAATTAATTTATATTCGTATCATTTCAATATTATTTTGTCATTTTATGATCTCTAACAATTGGTAAAATTTCTATATTAAATATTATTTTCAACACGTACACGCACGCACGTGTGTGCGCGCACACCCACCCACCCACACACACAAGACACCTCTTAGTTTTCATGAAGGTATCTTTTAGCAACCCACACCTTAAGGTGTGATTATCCACTTTTTAGTTATAACTTGCTAAAAGACACTTTTATAAAAACTAGTGGGTGTCTTTTATAGAGTTTTGCTAGAAGACACCCACTAATTTTTATGAAGGAAAATGTGTCTTCTAGCAAAACTCTCTCTCTCTCTCTCTCTATATATATATATATATATTAAAAAGGTTGCCTACTAATGGAGTTGATTACAGCGAAAGAGGATATACTCTCACAATGTGACAAACCAAAGTTTGATTTCTAGCTGACAAAATAGTCATATTTATTTAGTGTCTAACATACATCATATATAATTCCTTTCGATTGAGGAAACTTATGAAATTTTTTTGTTTATTTTATTTTATTCTCTCTAAACGCACTTAAAAAGTCTCTATTTAAATTTCGCTTTAGGCCTAAAAATACATTGGGCCGGCCCTGCGAATAGAGAAGGGCATTGTTGAAGAGGAAGCAGAAACCTGGTTTCTACCAATTATCTATCATGAGGGTTACTATGGGAAACCTATTTTCTTTATACGTGTCACAAACCCATTACTAATTCCATCCTTCTTCTTCTTCTTCAGAGGGAGGAATGAAATGAGAATTGGGGTTAGGGATTCGGCTGATGAGAGGATGGGAAAATCTATCTTTTCTTTTCTTTCTTATTGATAATATTTCTTCCTCCATTGATTTAAACAAGTTAGTATGAATATGAACCATTGTAGAAACAATACCTTTTTTTTTGGTACAAGAAGAGGGCTGAGCCCAAGAAAAAAAAAAACTAAACGATTAAAAAAGACAACTCAAACTCATGTAGAAACAATACTTTACAAATGCTTTAAACAAGTTTCTTCTGATAGAGAAAAATGGGCTCCAAGAAAGAAGAAAAAGATGAATAAATGACACAATACAAACCAAACCACATGTCCCCCACTATATCATATAATTTTTTTTATATTATTAAGATAATAATGTCAAACCAAACCACGGTCCCCCGTTAATATATATTATCGGTAAGAAAATATGTTTAAAATACATGAGTTTGAGTTTGAGTTGTCTTTTTTATTGTCTATTTTACCCTTTATTTAAACTATTTTATATTCTAATAATATTATTTTAAGTTTTTATTAAAAAAAATAAGTGATTTTATCAAAGAAAAATAAACAATTCAGTTGCTCTCAATTTTATAGTGAATGATATGTTACCATGATAGATCCAAATCTCAACATTACCTCAATGCTGGATACCGAGTCATCGTTGAAATGCTATCCTGAGGCATGGATGAATCCGGAGTTAACGTTTACCTCACTCATTGGAGAAGAATAGCTTTACGCGCCATAATAAGTTGCTTCGCTGAGACCGCTGTGACTCAGCGCCACTGGAGTTGAAAAGGGAAGAAAAGTATGAACACGCCATTAACGTTACGGCGGTGAAAGCGGAGGAGTTAGGAGTGGAGTGGCAAGTTTCCAAACATTATCATTTAAAGGTCTTAAAGAATGCTCCGGGGCACTCGTTAACATTTCACATAAATTAATTGTGATTGAAGTATTATATAATCATTTATAATATTGTTATTTTAATTTTTTTAAATCATTTTATAGTGTCCGTAATTTAAAAAATAAAAGTAAGTTCTCCTCTTGCAAATCTTCCATCCAAACACACCTTTAATGACAGTTTTACTGCTTAACATTCTTCTTCCACACTATAGATTTACACACTCTATCTCTGAGTGTAAATTTGCTTTGTCTAGGTGTAAGCTTGTCTCCTTGTCCTAAAGGAAACAAACCTTACATCAATCTCATTCTCCTCCATCTTTTACGGGGGCGTTTATTTCAAGTTTAAGATTTATATTCATGATAATACATGAGTATGGAATGAGTATACTCATATATTACAAGATTGAGAAATCATTATTTTTGGGTATAAGTTCCTGTAAATTAAATAATTTCCAACATTCCCATGAAATTATTTCCAAGTTAAAGATGTGAAAGTGGGTTCCTATGAAATTTTGTAAACATTTTTTTTATAAAAATAACTTCCAATTTTTCTAAGAATATTTAATAGCATGCCAAACAGTTTTTTTTTTTAATACCAACGAATAAAACGCTCGTTTTATATTGCCGGCTATATGTTATTCTTAGGGATGATTTTTGAGTCTGTGAAACAAACATTCCCTCGGATTTCACTTGAGTACCATTGAGGTATCAATGGTATATACCGTTGGCCAATAACTTAGAGACTTATTTTAAGTGTCTAGTTAGTTAAACAAAACAAAAAAGAGAGTCATATTCTTCCCAAAAAAAAGAGTCATAGTCTCTTGTCACCTTTTATTGTCAAAGTAAATGAATATTTAAGTAACGTAGTTTGAAAAATTATTTTCTATAAACTACAATATTTTTAGAAAAAATATATTTTTTTTAAAAATAAAACTTTAACACGGTGAGGTATATTTTTGTGCAAGAGGTGTCTATTTGTTAGAGCTACTTTGTAATCTTAAAGACGGAGTTTGAATCCCTCTTATTTAAAATAAAAAAAAACAATATTTGTATTATATACAAAGAAAATATGGGGTTTTGGGGGAATTTTGGGTTGGCTTTTTTGTTATTTCAATTATACCTTAAACAAATTTTTCATAACAATGTTATGTTGCTGGTATTCTTAAAAAATATAAAAACAAAGTTGTTATATTTGTTATATTATTGTTGTCATGGAAAAATATAAATATGATTTGATGAGTTTGTTACGTTTGATATTAGAATATTAATCAATAACTGTCTTGTAACTAAAAGTTAGTTAAGTTTGTTTCAAAATTAGTTAGTTAGCTAGATAGCTTGTTCTACAAGCAACTGATATTGTGCCTATAAAATGCTTTGTATTGTGAAACTTTAAAACAGAATGAAATTCATATTGCAAACAATAATTCTCGCTATTCTCTCTTCTTCTTCATGATCCAAACTCTAGAAACCAGGTTATAACTGTTTTCCAGTTTTGACAGTTTATCCACCTTGTTCTATAGGCTTATCCACCTGGTTCTATAAAGAAAAAACACCATTGTTGCGCTAACATTTGAAAGTCACAAACACATGATATAATGTAATGTACACACCTATACTTTATTGTTTGCATGATGTTGATTACTGTTCTACAAATACGATAAATAATGATCATGTATAGCATGCATTGTATAATTCAGCTGATACTTGCGCAAAAGAGCCTTAAGCCTCCATGTGCATTATTATATGTGGAATGTAACTCATTTAAATCTATTCTAGTATCTTTATCATCCACTTCATTGCAAACTAACCTTCTTCCCAAAATTTGTTTGGCATCTCCATCCTCCTCATCTTCAAAAGAATGTATAGATTACATCAATAATGAAAACGGTCGTCTCTCTCCCTTATTTGTCAAATATATAGGTTCACACCTATAAAATACAATGGTGTCTTTGGCCTTCAATTTCGTATCCTTCACAAACCGATTCCATTCTCTAGTAGTGAACACATAGCTTTGGCTGCTCTTCCAATAGCAATATCGAAACTTCCACAATCGCATGAGTTTGTCATAAAACACAACTTTCACGTAATTACACTTATCTTCATTCTCTATATTGCCACAAACCAAAGGAAAATAGGTAACTGCATGTTTTTTGGGGAGGACAAGCATATTGAGTTTACCAACATCACTTGGTGTTTATTCTTTTGAAAAAGTTGTGTGCAAGAAAATTGTTCCTCACCCTTCACCCCCAATAAGACCTTCTTTGCCACCTTGGCTTTGATTTCTAAGAAATGTTGAAAAATTAGGGGGTATGTCCCATTTTTAATCATGATCATAATTGTTTCCATGCTATATTGACTTTGAAACATAGGTTCTTGAACTATTTGGTTATTCCATGCAAAGTTTCTATGGCTTTCTCCGCTTCTGAGCTTAATGGTGGCGCTGTCGTAAGCCATGGCACTATGGCAGCATCTCTTTCAGATTTGAATGTCCCTAACCATATTCTTTGGTGATTTGCATATATTTGTGCACCCCCAATGTCCATTTTGTTGAGGTACAAAACCTTTGAACTTTTGACACCCTGCATCTGCAACATCCTTTACTTCATACCTCGTACGTTTTGCACCATAATTTATCTTAGTAGATTGTGAAGTTTCATAGCTTCCATTTATCCTGGAATTTGAAATCTGGATATAAGCATCTATTTTTTCTTCAATTTTTTTTTAAATGTGTTTCTGATTAATTTATTTATGTGTGTGTAATTCAAAATTCAAAAGAAGAAAAACACAGATAACGAAACATGTGCAAAATGTAACAAAAAGAGTAATAATGTGAGAAGGATGTTTGATTGGTGTTAGAGCAGAAGACAAACAAGTACTTGCATGATTGGTTTATGGATGAAACCTCGCAATTATGGTATTTTGTTGTGGTGAAATGGTAATTAATCATCTTATTAACTATGTTGTGGTGAAATGGTAATTAATCACCTAATTAACTATGTTTGGTCTTGACATTTGTTCTCCAACATAAAATATCTCGCAAGTTTTTAATCATAATCATTAACAACAAACAAATATCACTTGACCTCATATTCACACAAATTGACCTCATAGTATGGGGCCTTAATTAGAATCATCCTATAAGATTATTCAATCCCACCACCCATTTTTTCCACTAAATGAAAATCCTATGGTGAGCATGCTTCGTGAAATTTTCGCATTGTTATTTCTCGCTAGAAATAACAGTGCTCATTTTGTAATGCAATCGATTTACATATATATACTACTCTTAAGTCTTTGCATTAACACATCACTTTTGAACTTGTATTTTTATCGTATAAATTTATTTGGTTTGAAAAATAATATTTCATTTATGTCACAAAAATTAGAGTCATTCAGTATTTTCTGATATAAAATCTGTTTTTTTTTTGAAGGAAATACTCCCTCCGTTTTTAATTATAAGCAAATTTGACTTTTTGGATTCATTTAATTAATGATGTATGTGGTCTATATTATAAACCACATACATCATTAATTGAATGAACCTAAAAAATCAAATTTGCTTGTAATTAAAAACGGAGGAAGTACCATATTAAAATAGTTATTATTACATCATATGTCGACTATTTTATGGATAGGGGTTATAAATTTAAGGATTCATTAAGGATATTAGTTGTTTGAAGTGTTGTCAAATCAAACACACAAACAAAATAGAAGATTCATATTTTAGATATTTTAATTCACCTCTATCAAAACAAAAAAAACTGATCAATCGCCCTATAACATTTTTTTGGGACAAGATCACCCTATAACATAACATTCAAAATAAATGAGGAATTTCGAGAGAAGAGCACACAAGCATCCCCCTCAATTACGAATAGCACTTGTGTACCATAATGGTATATACCATTGTCTAATTAGAATGTGCCACGTGGCACACCCATTAAAAAAATATATCAAATAAAGCATTTATAAAGTAACACTGATAGGTGGCACACTCTAATTGGTACCAATGGTATATACCAAAGGAGAGAAAATAAAAGTTGTCATAAAAGTTGTACCACAGAGTTGTACAAATATCACTGCTCTAATTTTACCGTCTACTTGATGCATGTGGACCAATCATGACATGGAGGTATTTGACAACACTTTGAAGCTTACAGTTACACCTTATTTATTTTTGGGTTAAATATGTTTTTGGTCCCTATAAATATACCAACTTTTTCGTTTTAGTCCCTCTAAAATTTTCCTTCAACTTTTAGTCCCTATAAAATTTTCAATTACTACTTTTGGTCCCTATTTTTAAGTTAATTGTAGTATTTTTTTTTTAATGAAATTGTGCAAAAATGTGTAGAATATTGTAAAAATATTTCCAAAAAAAAATTATAATTTTTTAAGAAAACATAAATTTAATATGAATTTTTAACCATAAAAAAATATAAAAATTCATGTTTTGTTAAAAAATTCTAAATTTTTTTGGGAGAGATTATTATAATATTATGAACTTTTCTGCAAAATTTTATTCATAAATATGAATTCTACATATGAGTTTACTTTAAAAGAGGGACCAAAAGTGAAGATGGAAAATTTTTGGAGGACTAAAAGTTGAAGGAAAATTTTAGAGGGATTAAAACGAAAAGTTGGTATATTTATAGGGACCAAAAACATATTTAACCCTTTATTTTTTAAACAACAAATTTTATTAAACAATTACATCCCTGCTCAAGACGAGCATAGACCGGTGAAACTAAGCATACAAACAAAAGGCGTTGTATATAGGCGGAACACCCGAAAATAAACACCCTAAAAAACACTCATGAGGACAACACCCACCAAAATTCATGTCACCACCTATAACAGACTCCTTCACGAAAACGACCACTGTAAAAATGATATCCAACACTGCTCATCGTCACTACTCACCCCCAAAGAAAAAACCCCTCAAAAATAAATTCCCAATCTTGGACACCAAAACTGAGTCACCTCCAAAAAACTCCTATCTGAAAGATCATTTGGCTTCCACCACCTATCAACCTCCGATCCACTGAAAGAAACCATAAAAAACCCAAAACTTAACTTGAGCCAAAGAACTGGCTCCCGATCTCGAATCAAAAGTGATCGGCCCACCAGACTTTAAGACCAAATCAGAAGGGCACCCCTCACTCCGGTACACCAAAGAAACACCAGATCACGCTAAACAAGCTTGCAGCTAGACATCGACTCCTGATCTCGAATAAAAATTAACCGGCCCACCGAAATCGGCACACAAAAAGTATGACAAATGACATGATATGCGGTGGTGCAAACAACAAACAGATCAGAAGAAAAGGCTCATTTCAACGGGACATGCTTCCTCCAAACACCCTAAACACCTTAACAACCCTAAAAACAAAAACAAGAGCTAGTGACGACGAACAAGGACCCGAGTAACAAAGGCAGCCTCCAAAAGAAATCACCCACAACAAACACCCGCCTCATCACCTAAACAATGACAGCCACCCCCTTCTAAAGCTCTCGTCCGCAAACCATTCTGACACGAAATCCACGACCACCCATCCAAGCCTAACCAAGACAGCCCTACGATCCCCCACGCAAAACCACCACCTCAACCGAAACACCACCACGCAACACCACCATCACCACCCCACAAACAAAATATAGCATCAAAATGGTTAAAATAACTGACACACAGTGAAACAAGGGATCTGCCACCAAAACAAGCAAAATCTAAAACACGACGGCCACTTGCGCGAACAACCACAACCACTACGATCCTTACGACGACAAACGATTCAGGAGTTCATTGAAGGAAGATTAATCATGAATGAAAGAGGTGTCGCCACACCTACATCCGCTGGAAACGGATCACACATATCGCACCACACATTACCCCCTCCACACCCCACGTCCGCCACCACCACCGACCACCACCACACATCGCCATCGCCACACATCACCACCACCACCGCACATCACCACAACGCCACGACACCATCATCACCACCAAACAACCTCATCACCGCAAACACAATACATCCTCACCACCAAACAATCATGAACAATTAAGTACTATCTTTCTCCCCGTCACCAATTCCAAAGGAGGTGTCCATGGAGGTTCTTGTGGTGTCCAAATCGTAAAACAAATAGTTTGATCTCTATTCATCATTGGGTTGAACATTGTTGCTACTTTAATTATTTGACTAGTTGTGAGTTTGACTGTTCCTTTAAGAATGACGGAGGAAACTTGAGAGCCAATTAGAACAAGCTTGTGAAGCTGTTTGAAACCACTGAAATGGTTAGCTAACACCTTTCTGTCGCTGAGAAGGACAAACAAATTTGCGCCGAATCATTGAGACAAGTTGATGCCTTTATCGATGCTTTAGATTTGAAATTGCAGCATGCCTGATAGATATTTGGCAAATGTACCAAACCTATCGAAGTAGTAATAAATATCGTTCCACAAGGACTGTATTAATTTCAATTATAGCACGTACGTTATTCGTTAGGATGCGTAAAGGTTATTTTGTTTGCCCTAGGCAGTAGATTTGAGTGCAACAAAATTAAATAAAAGTTGGTTTGAAAGATGAATTGGAGATGAATGATTAAGCCGGTGAATCTACTATTGCCCTATATGAGTAGTTTACCTCCCTTTATTCTTAATCACTAGTCAATCTTTTCGACAAATTAACTAAGTAGTTTTGATCAATCTCTTGACTCAAAACCCTTTCCTAAGTTATAACCTTTTAATCTCTTAAACCAATTGAATAACTGCAGAAGCGATAACAGAACGTTAATTCATATGTCATAATCCTCAATTTCCTATCTCTAGGTTCCTATGTTGAATTAAACAGAGTTACTATTTCAGGATTAAAAGCTAAGGTTAATAGTCATTCAATTCCTAAGATCAATTTATGTGATTGCAAGAAGCTAGGGTTAATAGTCATGCAAAACAATCATATAAAAAGCAATGAACACAAGTAATTCTGAATAAAGACTGAATAATATTAATAATAAAGAGAGTATCAACTACTGATTCATATATTACAATAGGTTCATCATGGCTCAATCAAACTAAGAGTTTAGCTACTCATAACTAAACAATCATAAGCATAAACAAGAGTAAACATACATAAATCCGGACCAACTATGAGTTGGTATGAGATCCAGGGCTTGTTCTTCGGTCTCCTAGTGTCTTCTATGCTCAAAATCGCAATAACAATCGGTGCCCTAATCCTTGGCTGCAGCTAACTTTATATAGAAAGAATTTTAGGGTTTCAGAAAAGCCCACTGTCATGCCACGTTACGATCCAATCGTGGCACGATCACTTCATTAGTCCTACGTGGCAGCAGACAAAACCTAGCATCGCGGCACGTTTCATATTTCTTTGTGCCACGAACTTTCCAGTGTTGAATCCTTTGTCCCACGTTCAAATATCGTGCCACGATCTACTTTCAATGTGGCACGATTCTTCACTCTTAGAAATTTTTTATCTTCTAATCTGTTTCTTCTCTTTGAGCTCTTGTTCATGTTTTGGTCTGATTTCACCATGAACTACAAGCAACTGATTCTCTAAATGCCATAAAAACGACATAAACATGACTAAAAATTAGTGTTGATGCACAGTCATCACAACCCCAAACTTATATCATTCCTTGTCCTCAAGGAATCAAATTTGCAAATGGAAAAATCGCAGTAAGATGACAAATTACCAACCAATGATATGTTCAAAAAGTTCACGCCTTTCCGGTGTAATGATGTACTGGATGCCTAGCTCATACCACCAAATCCACAACTCCACGCATAAGTTTGAATAGGGTCTCACAGTCGACATGCAGGTCCGCTGTATTACCATAAGCTTGAAAAATTTCTAAACTGTCAATCAAAGTCATAGTTAAGTACACACTTTTAAGGTCTTTTAGGGTTAGAACGGGGCTTAGGTGGAAGGTGGATATATTTGGGAAGTAGTGTTATAAAACAATGAAGTTGAGCTTATTCTACTTGGATATCTTTGATAAAATCACAGTAAACCAAATCCCTTCCTTTCAAATTTTAAACATGAGGGTACTAGAGAACCTATTTTATTCTTTCGAGACAAGTAAGTATTGTTGGTCTCGTAAACAAAGTTCTTTTCTTTTTATTCATTTTTTTTCCTGCACATTTTTAACTGCTTTTCAAGAGACAAAATATAAATTTTCATGTTTCTCTTTTCTTAGTTCTCTTAGTACCCGCACCCCAAGCTTAGTAAGTTGCTAATTCCAGAAGTAACCCCAAACTTGAACATTTCACACAACCTAAAAAGCTTAACTTCAAACAATTAATTGGGAGATTCATTCCTAAGGCTTTTTAGGTTTGTAATGTGGCTCGTTAGCGAACAAGGGATCTATACCTAATGACTCAAATTGGCTTTACAAAGGATAAATAACAAGCATATCAGGGTAGGCTCAAAAAGGCTCAAGGTACCAATCACTTTGCCTTAATGTGTACAAAACAAGACCAATCAATAAATAGAGAAATATCGCAAGTTCTAGAAACAGCAGTGCATGGAACACTCATATATGTAAAATTGAAAAATAAAATTTTGACTATGGACCTTACAAGTTGAGTTATCTGGGAGTTGTGGCTACCTAATTCCTTTCGCCGTACACTTCCCTTTGAATCCTTGAGGCATCATCCTCCTTTGAACTTTTTGAGATATCATTGGTATAACACTGTTATGAGACTGATAAATTTCCAAAAACAAACAGATTCATTAATAATAAACAAGGGAAAGCATTACAAACGGGGGATTAAAAACAAACTGACACGGCAACACAATGTTCGACTCAAATTAAAACTACATCAAAATAAAGAAACAAGAAGTAAAAAGCTGAAAAATAAAAATTCAGACTCCAAGTCTAATCACTGCTCATCCTCAGTATCCTCGGAGTGCCCTTGAATGTCAGCATAGAAATCATTAGCCCTCTGCTCACTAGCTGTCTTCCCACACACATAGTTGTCTCTGACACGCTGCTCCCTAACCTGGGCTCGTCCTCTCTGATCAACAAAATAATGCTCCATATTCTCTTCAGTACCAAATCTCTCAAAGGCATTGCTCTGAAGAGGCCTCTGACGGTGTTGATGAGCAGCAAGAGAAAGCTCTGCTCCAAAATAAGGGTTGTCCACATACAACTGTGCTGATGTGGCTTGGGCCCAGTTGGCCATACCACAGATGTAATCATGCATCATTGGGTGTAGTGGCAGGTGCTGAGGTGCATCCTCTTGCATAGGTTGCACCTGATGGGGTCCTCCATGAGCTTGTTGACCCGGTTGTCCCTCATGACCCTTCTTCTTCTCAAACTTCACCATAGTTGTATCATCAATGTCTCCCTTTGACCTGAACATGATATCCCAACGCTCTTCGGGACTCCAGCTTCCTTACATAAAGCATTAATAAGACAACTATGACCCAAAGTCACTGATGTCCCACAATCTGCCATTTGTTGAATACTCAAGTTGAGCAGTCGCCCAACATTTTGATGAGCAAAACCGCAAGTGTACGGTTTTACTGAAATAGTAAAAAGAGAGTATCGTTCCAACAAGGAGTTGTTCAATTTAATTAACTTTTAGTAGTAAAAAGAGAGTATCATTCCTTGGCTATCACTTTATGAGTTTGGTATTTGTTAATTCATTATAAAAACGGTGAATTAGATTAGAAAGTAGATTTATATAAAATTAGGGTTTATGGTTTGGTTTGATTAGGATTACGTCATTAGACTTATCCAACAAT
>Ga0228711_1006099_pt1 | contig 18084 bp, 7 predicted proteins | sample MedpolnodulmetaG_2_FD_177996 | JGI IMG/M metagenome (GOLD analysis project Ga0228711, IMG submission 177996) | Root nodule microbial communities from Medicago polymorpha collected in Santa Monica, California, United States - brown nodules | ecosystem: Host-associated > Plants > Roots > Nodule...
TGAATATGTATCTCACCCCTTCTGTTGAAATTGCCGCCTTGTGGGCAAGTGCAGATATTCAGGACTAGCTGCAGTTGTGAGTCGACTCCCTCATGATCTTTTAGGATGCTCTGATACGTAACGGGGAAGGTTTTATTGTCGCGTTGTCCTTGTTACGTATTTTTCTCGAGATTTCATGTTGAAATAATTTAGTTGGATTTTGTATTAATGTTGAACACGTTGAGGCCTTAGAGCCATATTTTGGTTGAAAAGATTTATGAATATTATTTCCGCTGCGAGATTATTAAAAATGTTATCAGTTGATGTTTACTTTATTAATAGAAACTTTTACTCTATTATTTAAGTATTTTACGAAGTGTAGCATTCCGTATACGTTGTAATACTCTGATTTACATGTATGATTTACATTGTTGGAAATACGGGGTGTTACAATATCGGTTGATGAGAAGGTATATTATATAAACTTCATGTGTAACCACGAACACTAACTCAAGTTGCCACTACGTTTACATATATTTTGGTTTATGTTAATGACATGTTATTTTTGTTTAGTGAGGACGGATCCATGTCACCGCTCGTAAATACTGGTGTCAACGATTCAAAGAATGGTTGAAGAAGGAGGAACATATAAGCTAGAGAATGTCATGGTAGGATTTAACGAGGGGAATTACAAACTCTTGCCACACAAGTACAAACTTAACATGATGGAAAATGCAAGATTTACTAAGGTGATTGCAAGCAATGTGCCTCGGAACGTGTTTGATTGATCTCTCCGAAAGAGGACGTGGTTGCTGGTATGAAATCCTACCTTTTAGTTATACGAATTTGTTTTTTTTTCCTGTTTATGTAAATGATAATGCAATTTTTTTTGTTGTAGATGTCATTGGTCATATAGTCGAGAAAGATAGTATAGGAGAAACCGAGAAGGGAAAATTTGTACTTGAAGCAAAAGTTATATCTGGAAGTAACATCGGCGAAAAAGTTTTCATACCCATGTTATCTCTTTCACCGTCTGATGTTAAAATTCCTTTCAAATTTCAAAAAAGACAATTTCCAATATTTGTTTCATTTGCCATGATAGTCAAGGGCAATCACTTAAAAATGTTGGAATTTATTTGCCGAGTCCTGTGTTCTCGCATGGTCAGTTGTACGTTGCAATTTCCAGAGTCACTTTAAAACAAGATTTGAAAATACTAATTGTTGATGGAGATGGAGAGAACACTAATACGACCTCGAATGTTGTTTATCACGAAGTCTTTCGTAATGTATCTTGATGGTTAATGTTCAAACCTTTTTGTTTTGTATGCTACCATTTCATTTTGTTGCTATTGTTGTCTTATAAGAGAACATATTTTTAAATTGTTATAAAACTTCTATTAACTATATATGTTTACATTTTTACGACTGATACGATTAACTTCTACGTGGTATGACCCGTGCGGTAGCACGGGTCAAGAGTCTAGTTATAAACTCACACACAAGTGGAGGTACCGGGGTTCGAACCCCGATCATGGCATCCGGCCTAACAATTTTGGCATTTTGCCAGTTGAGCTAGAATTAAAAATGGATTTCACGTGAATTGGGAGAAACTCTTGGGTGGACACAAGGATTTGACCCCTCTATTTTGTCACACACACATAAAAAAGAAAAAGTAGAAAAAATAATAATTAAACAATCATTAATTTTCAAATGATTATGGCATGTCCACTTTTTTGTGTGTGTGACCAAAAAGGGGCCAAATTCTTGTGTCCATTCAAGAATTATTCATGAATTGGTGGGTCATACTTCAGTTTCATCCAATAAAAAATGAGCGTTGAAAAGAATGTCCTTAACATTCTTTATCACTGGTATTTAAAACTTGTTAGTGTTTGTTATCAGCAGTGTGGTTGAAATAGAAAGTTTAAGCATTGTCAAACTTGAGTTTTTTCGTCAACTAAGTTTTGTTTAGATAGAATTGTCTTGTAAACTCCTATAAGTTTACATAATATTAAAATAATATCAAAATTATTATATATACATGACATATGCCGTATATACATCAATAATTCAAAATTTTAACTTAATTATAATTTATAAAGCAAAAAAAAAGACCAAATCATCATAATAAAAGACCATGTTCGTGTAGTGTAAAGCACGACTCTGTTAGGAGTTGTAAGGATATTAATATATAGACGTTGGAGTTTGAACCTTAGACTCCCTAATTCTTCATATTCGGTTACTAGATTACTTGAGAAAAAAAAAAAGAGTTATGTTCATAAACTTGTATCTAAATTACATAAATTACCCCACCAAATCATTAAATGAAAAAAAAACATTAAAAAACAAGAGTTTAATAAAGTTCTAAAGTTATTAAACGTTAAAACAAACAAAAAAATTAATTTCTTCAAAATTGGATAAAATCAAAATAAATTAACTTCGATTTTTACTACATTAACTTGAATAAAATTGGGTTCAACTCAGATATTATCCAAATTTTATTTTCATCCAATTTAATTCTAAATTTAAGCTAAAACTCAACTTTAAAAACCTTGAGTTCAGGTGATAGGGATTAAATTATATATTTGAAGGTCTGTTGTTTGAAATGTTTTGTTGAAGAGAAGAAAAGGGGGTGAAGAACAATTCTTGAAGACTTTTTTTGGTGTGGTGTTCTTGAAGATTTTTTTTTTTACGTAAGATGTTTCATTTCCAAAGACAGTTATTCACACAAATCATGATTATGGACGTAACAAAAGCAACTGTGTTAAAATAATTTTATTCGCTGAAAATAGGTTCAAAGGGTGCACTAACATCCCAAGTCCATAATTAAAATTTAACGAATTAAATATTATTTTCAAGTATTTTTTTCTTCTATTTTCACGTGTTTTGGTGAGGGGATCTAATACTAAACTTGTTTTTGCTAGCAATAGCTAAATGATTATCAAAGAGAACGGATAATTCAATGCAAATCATGTGGTTTGATTAGCAAGAAATGAGTAAAAAGAAGCAAAAACTCGAGAATTTTTTAGAACAACAGAAAGCCCACTGGACTGAACAAGAGAGAGCTCATCTAGAGTCCAAACAAGAAGTTGTGCATAGCCTTTCCATGATTTCTCATCTCACCAACAAAATTGCTCATCTCTCCCACACCAACCGCAGTTAATTGAAATATCTCCATTCATTCATCCAAAAGGAGAAAATTGTCTTTCACACTTCACAAAATACTAAAAAAAAATACCATGAAATAACAAATATAACCTCAAATTTCATCGATAGTTAACTACCGTCGGTTAAAATCCATCGACAGTTAACTGTCGATAAAGTTATATTGTTAATTTTGTGGTGTTTTCTAGCAAACTTTGATGCGGTAACCACAATTTTCCCAAAAGGAAGTATGAATGGGCTTAAGCCCTCTTTAATTAAAAAAAGAAAAAGATGTACAAATAGGTTTTTTAATCTAAGGAAAAAAATACATGATTAACAAATCGGAATTCGAGCTTAATAAGGACGTTAGATTGAGATGGAACGCATCTCTTTTAACTTAGCTAAGGGTGATCAAGTTTGAATATGAATTTAGAGTATCTTTGATACTATGGGTGACATCTGCTACCTTTGAGAGAGTTTGATATACTATGAATATCAACAAGAACTAAACATGAAGTAGTATGAAAGATAAATAATTGAATAATTGTTTAATGAAAAATGCTAACTAGTGTCCCAAGACACTAATTAAGGAAACACGTCTAATTAGAATTTTTTGGAATTTGTGTGATTAAATACTTAAAAGTGTATAAAATGTTGTTTTCAATGCAAAACTTATCTTTTTTATTTTCTTAATTAGTACTCCAAAAACACTAGTTAGCATTTCTCTTGTTTAATTACTTATATGGTTTAGAGTTCGATTGTTATAACTTTTTTTTTTAAAAAATAATAATAATCACTTTTAAGAGTATTGCATATGTTTGTTATATATTTTTAAGAAAAAAAATCTAGAATCTGCTTCAAATGAGAAGCTCTTAAGAGTAACTTTTCAAAAATAAAATAAAAATTCAGAGGAGACAAAAAATATAGGTCAAAAGATTGAACTAATTTTGTAACAAAAAAATTCATTTTATAAAGTTGTATCTAAACAAACTAAATTATTTTTTTAAAAAAAAATACATTTTATTACAATAAACAAACACAAAAGAAATTTTGATTTTTCATAAAATCACTTAAATAATCTCTAAATTATTTTATGTCAAAATCACTTTTATTTTAACCCTTAACAAAGAGACCCTTAGACTTTGTTTGGGAGTTTGGAGGGGAGGAGAATAAATGGCTTTGGGGGATGAGAAATATAAAGAGAAAATTGTGAAAATTTTCACATTTTTTGAAAGAGTAGTTTTGTAGAGAGTAATAAATTAATGTTTATTATTAATATATTTTTAATTTTAAGAATATTATATCAACATATATTAAATTTGAAAAATTCATATAAACTCTTTTAAAACCCCTAAAATCCTCCTCCAATGCAATTATTTAATTCCCTAAATGAGGAGATTTTTATATTTTGAAGAAAAATAAACTCCCATAAATCTCGTCTTCGCACTATCCTCTATTTTTACCACTTACTCATTTCTTTTTTCTTTTTCTCAATCCCTCGCCTCCCTTTTCCTCCAAACCCCCTAACAAAGCTTAGATTGATATATAGAGACATTTATAAAGTCGTTAAACTATTTAGAAAAAAACTTGCCTGTAAACACATACATGAAAACATGTTACAATATCGGTTCACTACAATTGGCATCTATATATATTTCCAACTTGTGAACAAAAACTATTCACACTAACCACTATATCAACAGTCAAACAAAAGAGTGTAACACTTCTGTACTCTTACTGTACACAATAAACATAATCATTCATGCAATCAAAAAGGCATCATAAAAATTATATTTACATGCACAAAAACAACTCAGATTAATCAACATCAAATTAATACGAGTAAAATAAGATTTTCAGCACCTGCTACATAAGCATGGATGATAACTATTAAATTGATTGATAATTTCATTACTTATGGCATTGAGCAGACAATAAGATCATACCATATCCATAACTACTTGGTCAGTATCATATGGTAAATAATACATAGGGTGTTCTATAGTTTATACATGGAGTTTGTGAGAAATTAAAAAGCTAACTAACTATCTCTCCAAAAACATAACTAACTATCCCTCCAAAAAATAACTAACTAACTAACCAACCACCTAATAACAAACTCTAACCAACTATTATATATATTCCTAATATCTTCCCAATTTATCTATGAATGAAAATTTGAAAGAGTTAAAAGATTTCCTAACCTCATCACTCAGATCATAGCAAGAAGTCACCATGGCCTTCAACTGCAATCCTCCTACATTTGAGCAAGTGAGGGTCACAATCCAGTGGCTACTTGGTGTTACAATTGCTGGCTGGTTGATCTCCTTAGCAGTCATCACCTATGGACCCTCTGATCTCAACTTCCATGTAACTGAAGCTTCCCTCACAAAGTTCAACCTCACAGGAAACAATACCTTATCTTACAAGTTAGAAGCCAAGATTGCATCAAGAAACCCCAACAAGAAAGTCATTGTGCATTATCGGGTCATCACTGCAAATGCAAGGTACAAACGGACTAAGTTTGCTAGCTTGAATTTGACATCTTTTGATCAAGGGCACAAGAATACCACTTTTATTAATCTAAAGTTTGAAGGGAAGAGTGTGATCAAACTCAAACCTAAACAACTTGGTGAGTATAATGAAGAGACACGTTTAGGGATCTATCATCACTTGGCTATTGATTTGGATTTTACGATCAAATATAAGTTTGGATTTCACAAGACTGGTCGCTTCAAACCACCAATCGTGCATTGCAGTCCTTTGAGTCTTTCTTTGATCACTTCTAATGGTAACTCATCATCATCACCACCTTCTTTTCATGTCACTAAATGTGATGCTGGTTTTTTCTTTAGAAACCGTGGACGTTAAAAATACTTTGTAGCCATGTAATATGAGTTAGCACTATGGATTTCTTTAGTTTCTTGATATAGAATTTGTTTAGTTTTCGATTCGTAGAGTTGTATAAACTTTCATGGATGGAGCCAAGTGCTACATGTGTGTATATGGTTATGTGCCTATGTTAGGATTGTTTACTTTGGAATTGTGATTCCAGATGAACGGTGAAATGAAAATTTGAAAGTATTTTGATGTTATTTTTTATGTGATTCTTCTCTTCTTTTTAAATTGATTTATGGATTTATCTTCTGTATATGGGCTATGTTTGTGGATTATTCATTTCTTGGCATAGAAAAATGAGAGACAAAAAACTCAAATTCATGTTAGGTGTATATCACATCCATTATTCGGTTTGTTTGTTGTGAACAATTAGTGTCTATGGAGGATTCAAATTTGATTTGCAAAGTACATTATATTATAAGAAAATCATTTCATGTTTTCATAATAAAAATCATCGAGGATAAATTATAGTTATATTTGTGGTATAGCGAATGAAATATTTATTATATATATTTAAGCCGTGAATTTATATGTATGTTATTTTCCTCTAAAAAAAACTTTTGGATCTCTTCCTTTGAAAAAAGAGTATTGGATATTATTTAGAAAGAAAAAAAAAACTGAAGTATTGAACCACTATGTATGTTTTTTTTTAAGAAAGAAAAAAAAAACTGACGCTCATCTAGTTTCATCCAATTTGGGATATTATTTTTCACAATTATGTACAGAGATAAAAATTGAAGTATTGAACCACTAGTTAATCTATTTCTTTTTTCTTATTGGATTAAAAAGACACAATAAGAGGCTAATCAAGAATTGTAATCTCCACGCTAGCAACTTTGCACAAAACTTATATGGACAATGGATTCACTAGATGTATTAAATTCATGATTAATTATTTTTATCCTTACTTGATTAACCATCAATGCACCAACTTACATTATGAAGGCAAATGTTTATAGGATTATGAAGGCAACGTAAGACAATAGAGAACGCTTAAAATTTTCAAATAAAAAGATAATACGTTTAGGTGGATGTGTGTATATTTTGTTTTTTACAAAATTAAGTTTAGGTGTTACATACTTACATTGAAAGTGGTGGAAAAAAATAGGCTTAAATATTACACTCGCCCCTGTAAATATGGTCTGTTTAAGTTTTGGTCCTTGTAAAAAAAAAAATTTGTCTTTCGTCCCTGCAAAAATTTTTGTTTTTTAAAATAGTCCCTCCAAGGACTATTTTCAGAAACAAAAAATTTTGCAGGGACCTGTTTTAAAAAACAAAATATTTTGCAGGGACCAAAAACTACAAAATGGGTTCAGTCATGATGTGTCACGTATGCGAATCATCACAAAAATGGGGTCAGGGACTATTTTAAAAAACAAAAAATTTTGTAGGGACCAAAAACAATTTTGTTTTTTACAGGGACCAAAACTTAAACGGATCATATTTGCAGGGACGAGTGCAATATTTAAGCCAATAAATTATATAACATTTTCATGATTTTCTGCTCATATATATTACCTTAGCTGAACCCGTACATAATCCATTCTACGAAGTAGTGGGTATCATAATGATCGATTATTTCGTTTTTGCTAATTTGATTTAACTAGTTTGCATTTAAATCATTTAAAAAGAGAGAAATTTGAGGACTTTGAATTTGCATTTTAAACTGAATTTTTGGTGGAATAATCTCTATACATGTATGGGCGAACAACACAACACCGCATTTAGACGACGAAATTACAAAGAAAAAAGTCTATGTGGAAAAAAAATCACTTATTTGAATTGAAACGAAGAGAAAAGGATGAAGATGAGTGATTTCAAATCAACAATTGACTTAAAACCATCCCCTTAATAAAGAAGATGGAAGAAAAATTTAGAGAGGAAAAACTAAAACCGGCTTATGTTAGAAATTAAACTTGAAAAATTCATAATTTTACGAGTCTAAAAGAGTATGTTTGACCAATTTTTTTACAAACACTACAATATACTCTCCCAATTTTAAAATAAGTATCGTTTAATTTTTATTCACATAGATTAAGAAAAAATAATGAATGAATAAGTTTTCCTTAAAAAAAATGAAGGAATAAGTTTAACAATTTTACAAAATTGTTTCCACTAACTATCGACTATTAACAATTGTCATAAACGTATAGTGAAATATACTGTATTGGAAGTTTTTTTTTAGGAAATGTCTTGAAAGTTGTGTTCAAAATATTAATTTAGGGTAAAATTAAAATTAATTAATATTGCATAGAGAAAGTATAAAAACATTTATTAAAGCAAAACTTTATTTTATTTTTTTTGGATAACACGAGGGTCTTAGCTGGAAAAAAAGAGAGAACTACCATTTAACAAAACGCGGAGTCAAAATACCGATAGAGTCAGCTAAAAATAACAAATTAATTTGAGCAGGACAATGCTCATATAACATCAAAGAATAACCTCCATCACATGCCATAAGCAAAACTTTATTTTGATTCAAATGGAGAATTGTTTGTTTTGAACTTTCAAATTGTTCTATTTCGGATTTTCAAATTCTATTTTTGAAAAATGAATTTTTAATCATTGAAGTTATTATTGGGTTGAGTCGTTTTGGTGGTAATAACTTTGGTCGTTGATTTTTTTTTTCTAAATAAAATTTATCACCTTCTATTCAACCTATAATAACTTCAACCACTGAAACTTATTATTGGACAGAAAAGAAGGGATGAATAGAAGAACAATTTGTCAACATAAGCTATCAAATAAGAGAAGAAAAAAGATTGATAACTCAAAAATCCTTTTTGGTTGTGGAAAAGAACTATGTAACCTATTTATAGAGAAAATTCACAAGTAATATGTAAGAAATTTGAGAACATGTTAACTCACTTATTAAATCTAGCAGTAGAAATATTCAGACTGAGTATCAAAATATCTCCAAAATATTTTAAATTGAGCATCAAAATATTTCATATCAAGTATCAAGATATTTTAGATTGCATATCAAAATATTTCAGTTTGTGTTTCAAAAATTTGAGCAAAATTTGGGAATTAAGAAGGCACTTTCAAATTACTTAACTTAACATTTTTGAATATATATATCCAGGGGATATATATGACGGGTGCTTATTTCGTTCACGAAATTATACACCCCTTTGATGTATATTCCATACTATATAAACACTATCAATACGTGTGATTTATCCGGATATGAAACTTACAAAAAAATTAAATTCGCACAACAATAATTCTACCGGATGCGAGACTCAATATTTAGTTTTTAATCTTCAAAATTTCACGTTTGTTCCACAACTAGCATATACGTACTACCATGCAAACGTGTTTTTATCCGCTTTTCACGAACGAGGAATTAGACTTGAAATTTAGTAGGGAATTATAGTATTTAGTATTATTATTTTAATTTTAATTAGCATCTTTTTAATCTAAATTTGAATTTGAATTAGGAATTAGTTTAGATTTAATTTGTAACTGATTTTTAACGAATCTGTAACTTAAAGAATGATTAATGATTATAATATCTAATTTAAAATAAGATCATATCAAACTTGATTTGATTTAAATTTAAACCAATGATAAAATTGAAACAAATATGAACCAATGACAAAATTGAAAGAAATATATACATAGAAATCAAGAAGCAAGAATCTGTACAACACACCTGACCAACTTCTGTTTTGTGGGCTCCACAATCCACATCAATGGTCCCTCACTCTCTCTCTTCTTTTGAGAACAAACTTAACAAGAGAGAGAAAGAGAAAAGCAAAAACACTAGAGAGAGAGAGTTTGTAACACTATCTATGTACTTTGGTGAATGTACTTAGCACTACAACACTATAACACACTTTTGTGTTGAGGTTTTCTAACTGTATTTCCTTAATTTTCTTATACCTATTCAAACTTCCATTCTTTCTGATTTTCTTTCTTCATATTACACATTAACCCTTTTTCTTGTATTTGGGTTTGTTTCCTTTCTTAGAATTATCTCAGATTCTTGTGAAAGATTCTACCTTTGTCTTGTTCTGTCTTTTTCCTTTTTTGAGAAAATGGGGTTTTTGAATTTGGGGTTGCATGTGCAAATCTTCGTCACTTCCATGATCCTGATTCTAATGGCGGCTTTTTGTGTTGCAGACACTGACCCTGTTGATGGTATACTATACACTTCTATTTCCTTCTTTTATTTCAATTTTCAAATTTATGAAAACAACAAAAAAAGTGTTTTTCTTCATTATTTTAGCTGATACAGTGATACCCTTTATTTTATAATTTTTTCTTTTTTTCGAATTTTTGCAGTGACCAAGTATAATGGATTCTTTGATTATTAGTTTAAAAAATTGATGTTTTTGTCCTTTTCTTTTAATATTGATGCTTGTATCTTTTTAAATATTTGCATGTTCTATTTGACTTCAAAAGTTATGTAAACTAATGTGTCTTTTGTTATGTTAGTATTTTTCACTTCAAACCAATTAATGTGTCTTAATATGTGTTATGGTCACAGTTGCAGCTATCAATAGTCTATATGTTGCTATGAACTCACCACCTCTTCAAGGGTGGAAGCCTGTGGGAGGGGATCCATGTTTAGAACTCTGGCAAGGTGTGGATTGTGTCTTCACCAACATAACTGCAATGTATAGCCATTCTCCCTCTCTTTAATTATAATTTTGTTATTGGTTACGTTATTTATTCAAATGTAAATATGATGCAATTGGGATAATAATACTCCTTAGAATTTATATTTCTGTTAACAGACGACTAGGAGGCTTGAATTTGGGTGGAGAGCTTGGCAGTAATTTGGATTTTCCATCGATTATAGACATGTAAGTGTGCCAATTTTCAATGTTATATATGGTACATGTTGCTGTCATTTTTTATATACCTATAATAATTTATTGTATTTCATAATCACTAAGGCCTTGTCGGGATAAAAAACTTAATCGAGCACTTATAGCATAAACACTTATCATATATAAGTGCCTGTGTATTAGCTATTTTTATAACAAATGAAAAATAAAGTCAAACTATTTTCATAGAAACTATAAGCTGTTTTCATATACCATCTTGAAAAGTTTATGGAAATAAGCTGAAAACAGCTTATGAACCTGTTGCTAGTTGTTTCCATAAGCTCTTCATAACAATTTCACGAATGCTTATGTTAGTAGATATGCTCAAATAAGGACAAGCCCTAATAAATTCAGCCATAATTTTGTCCACTATGATTTAAAAGTGTGTTGATTTACCATATTGCATCTGTTTTCCATCAACAATTGAAATACTGAAGGTATGTAATATGTACGTTGGCTCGTATTTGTTCAAAGCCACCGGTGATTAGAAGAGTCAATTTTGTTTTGACTAATTGGGAAAACATAACTTTTGACTAGTAATTGTGTAACTGTAGTATTTTTACTAGAGTAAAAACTTCATGAAGTTTTCTGTTTTGCATTGCACAGTGATCTTAGCAACAACCACATTGGAGGTGCCATTCCATTCACTTTACCCCCTACGCTGAGGACCTTGTATGTTATCTTTATCATCTCTAAATTCATGGTTTTATTGTTGTATTTCTTCGTAATATGTCCGTTGCCAGATCCATATGTACTGAGTAAACCATGTTTTTTGTTGCTTTTTAACATGTAGGTCTCTGTCAGGAAATAAGTTAAACGGAAGTATCCCAGATGCCTTATCCCTATTGACTCAATTGTCAAATTTGTGAGTGCAAAACTATATTTGCACGACTTCACCTCGTGATACCTCATTGACTTGTTATTATTTGCCATGATATGTTTTTCTCATTTTTGAAATAGAATATGCTACCATTAGATCTTTAAGAAATGATCTTTTAATTGCTTCATTCTTAAACTTACTAGCCTGATTAATATGTAAGATAAATGGTGTTTACTTATATAAATATTTCTTATGTCTTGGCAGACACTTTATGAAACTCTTGTGCTATGATGCAGGGATTTGGCCAATAACAACCTGACCGGTCAGCTACCTTCCTCAATGGGGAGTTTGTCATCTCTTACAACATTGTGAGCTAATTTTTTAGCAAAGAATAGTTTCGATTTTTCCACTTAATTCAATGAGAATGTGTTATTATTTATTTATTTCATTTGCATTTGCAGACTGTTGCAGAACAATCAACTTGTAGGGACCCTTTTTGTTTTGCAAGGCCTTCCTCTTCAGGATTTGTACAATTCTTACTATCCAAATACTTTTTACAAACATATAATTAAATATTTTGCAACAATGCATAGAAAGTAGAAAATATATTTTATGATTAAATTTGCAAAAATTTTGGTATGTAGGAATATAGAGAATAATTTGTTCTCCGGGCCGATTCCTCCAAATTTGTTGAGCATCCCTAATTTCAGGTGAGCGATGGTTTTAATGAATTTTTTGTTTTCCTGTTTCGCTTTCATTTCCGGTTCAAGTATGATCTTTGCAAGCCTTCCAAGAGAAGTCGCATGTGGAATTTCCTAATGTATTTTTATTACAAATGAGAAAAAACAATAAAACCTGAAACACTGCACTAGAATTCGTTTATTCCAAATATTTCATGCCAGTGTTGTCAAATAGCGGCACTATAGCGCAATAGAAAAGCAGAATTTTAACAAATCGCTATTGTTCTGCTATACACTATTTAGTACAAAGTATTGTATAATAGCGGCACTATAGCACTGTGGCATAGCAAATTCAAACAAATTGCTATTTGCCATGATCTGCGATTGACAACACTGTTATAAGCATACTTTTCAAGATTTTTTATTCAAATTAACATAGCAGCATGACCCTTGCAGTAAAAATGGGAATCCGTTCAATACTACTATTATTCCATCTCCGCCTGTTGCTGCAGCCCCTTCACCTGTAGCTATCGGTCGATCCCCTGAAGAATCACCTTGGCATGTGGCATATAGTCCTGCTGACTTCACAGCATCGATGCCTGGAAATGTTAAGAAGTCTTTCCTAGCCAATCATGTCATTTGGATTGCCGGTGCCGGTTTATTGATTTTTATCGCTTTGGGAATTTGTCTTTTAATGGTGTGGTGCTGTAAGAGAAAGCCAAAAAATAAAAATCCTCAGAAGCTTGATGTGGAGGCTTTTCCAAAAACTTTGCATAAACCTACTCGCAATGACCCTGTTTTCGAAACTACTAATCAAGATGGAAAAGGTAATTCCGATTCATCTTAGTCATGGATTTTGTTTTAGAAGAAAATATCTTGATTCTAAATTACTTTTTGAAACTTTATTTGCAATTCCAAATGACGCAGCTGAGAAAATATATCGTTTAAATGAAGTGCCAAATAGAAGAACAAGTTCGATTCCAAAGGTTCCGGATCAACAAGAAGTATATGTTAACAAAGTATCTGCGACTTCAGAATACAATAATGTTTCCAAACCTTCACTCCTGCAACCACCGCCACATTCTCTGCCGAGCATTCCTGGTGAGAAGGTCATCGTCAATCCAGCTTCAACTACCAAATCAACTGAAAGGCAAGTTATGACAAGTTCGGTCAAAATATACACTGTCGCGTCACTTCAGCAATATACAAATAGCTTTTCCCAAGAAAATCGTATCGGGGAAGGCACTCTTGGATCTGTTTATAGGGCTGAGCTCCCTGATGGAAAGGTAGTTTTCTTCCAATTTATTTGTTTGTTTTTTATTTATAAACAAAAAACTCTTTAATATCTTTTGAATGATCTTTGTAGATGTTGGCAGTGAAGAAGCTGGATGCTACGGCATTCAAGGACCAGAATGACGAACAGTTTCTTCAATTGGTATCCAGCATCTCGAAAATTAAGCACGCCAATATTGCAAAACTTGTCGGCTACTGTGCTGAGTATAACCAACGATTACTTATATTTGAGTATTGTAATAATGGAACACTACATGATGCACTTCAAGGAGACGACGAACATTGTATTAAATTTCCATGGAATGCACGCATTAAGGTTGCACTTGGAGCTGCAAGGGCTTTAGAGTGAGTTTAGTGATCAATTCAATATCTAATGCTATTTTATATTAATGACTAGTTTTTTACTTTATTTTTTTTCAATGGACCAGGTATCTGCATGAGAATTTTCAGCCGCCTATTGTGCATCGAAATTTTAGATCCGCTAATGTTCTCCTGAATGAAAAGTACGAAGTACGTGTCTCTGATTGTGGATTAGGTCATTTGCTATCTTCTGGCACTGCTGGTCAGGTATGTCTTTAGTTTTAACTTTTAACTAACTCTAAATTTTCAACTTATCTTTAGTCTCGGCTCAAAACAAATCTTCAGCTTTTATTGAATGTTATGGAATATGACCTAAAAAAACATGATAATAAAATGGAAGTACCAAGTCACAATTACATATTATTTTTTGATAGACTGAAGAAAACTAGTTTTTTATGTTTTGTTATATTATAAGTTTATCTTTTGCTCTATTTTTGTTACATTTCTGACCAAGATTTCATCATTTCAGTTATCTGGACGCCTCCTCACAGCTTACGGTTACAGTGCTCCAGAATTTGAGTCGGGAAGCTATACACAGCAAAGTGATGTCTTCAGTTTTGGAGTTGTAATGCTAGAACTCCTCACAGGAAGAAAATCCTATGACAGGTGATCAATCCCATTTTGTAATTGCATTCATTTTTGTTTACTTTTACAGTCCAGCTGAAGCGAAACCATATTTAAAATACTGGATTTGACTAAGGCAACATACATGCTTTTAGGTCACGGCCTCGTGCAGAGCAGTTTTTGGTCAGATGGGCAATACCTCAACTCCATGACATTGATGCCTTGTCGAAAATGGTTGATCCCCGCTTAAATGGATCCTATTCTATGAAGTCCTTATCACGGTTTGCAGATATTGTTTCTTCATGTATTCAGGTAATCTAAGATGCATGGATATTGGTACTGATAACTGTATGAGATTAGATAAAAACTCAAGAAAGTTAAAGGTGAAGTTATGACTAATGGCAGGATATATTATATAGAGAAATATAATAACAGTAGAGTGATTAAATCATATAAGATTTTCTGTATAGAGAAAAATAGAAACATACAGTTTGTCTAGTCACCAGCGTAATTGCATTTGTGCAACTGTGATCGAGATGAATTGTCACTGGTAACTTACGAGGAATATAGGGAAGAGTGATAAGAAATGAAAAAAAAGGCAAAAATGCATTAGGGGTCCTTTGACTTAATTTAAAGTTTCAAGCAGCTCCGTTATATTTTTTAGATTAATAATGTCCTTTAGTGATTTTCCGTATAAAACCGTGAAAAAATGGCTTTAGTCTTTCTATTTGAGCTATATATATATTTGGTAACACCTTATTACATATCACCTACTCTCCTTTCATTCATTTTTATGATTTTATTTTCAGCGTGAACCCGAATTCCGGCCAGCTATGTCTGAAATAGTTCAGGATCTCTTGCTAACGATGTAAAAGGATGTGCGTATCATGAACTCCCTTACCTTAGCCTAGTTTTGTTCCCAACTTTTCTGGCCTTTACCTATCTATTCTTCATTAATTTGGTGTGAGATCGTAATCTTTTTTTATTAGGTTGCTTGAGCAGAAATTCTGCTTACTAATGTAATTATTGACAGGAATTATGTGGGGTAGTTTTATGCATCATTATTCATTATTGATGCTAGTAAGTCAAAGATGGCAGGCATGCCTCAGTTCATAATATTGAGTATGTCATCCATCTTTTGCAACAATTGGTTTACACATGATTTTGGGCAATGAGTAGAAATCAACAATAATGTGTCACCACCCTTCAAAAGATTTTTTTGGTCATTTTTGTTGTTGAAAATATTGGTTTGATTTTTATTGTTTTTAATGATGTTGGTTATTCAATTAGTATGTGCTAGATTTTGTTTTGATTAATTAATTTTTGTAATCATGTATTACTTAAGAAAGTAACCATACTATATTTTTGAGTATTTAAGTGCATGTTTTATTTTTGTGCAAAAAGCTGAAGCACTCAGGTCTTAAAAAGACATCCTTTACTTTTTCTTGTTTTACATTTGTGTTTTCTTAAAATAATTAGTACATGGAGAATTATAAAAGACATAACTTTTAGATTTTCCCACTTAAATGTAGAATGGAAAAGACAACACTTTGAGATTTTTATTACAAGTCTTTTTTTTTTCATCCCATTTTTAAGCATACAACTGTTACACACTAGTATGTTTTAATTTCATTTTCTCTTTTAAAAATTTATATACGAAAAATTATTATTTTTGTAGCGTTCTCAACAAATATATGAAAATAATTTAAAAACCTCTTTAGAAAAGTAAATCAGGCAAGTGTGCTTACCTCTATGACTATATATATTTACACATAATACTATGGTTTGGATTGCAACAATATTCCTTAATCGCAATTTGAAGGCTTAAATATGTAAATTGTTCTTGTAAGTTCGCGTGTTTTTTGTTTTCGTCCCTGTATCTTTTTTTGTTCTAAAACAATCCATGTGAGTTATAAACGTTTTAGTTTTGGTCCATGTCGTCATCATCTACTACAAAAACGTCTATGTGGCAAACAGAGGATGACTCGGCGACATGTGACGTGGCAGACGACGTTGATGTGTCGTTCCATATGTTGAGTCACAAAGTTAGAGGGACCAAAATCAAAAAACAAAATTCACAGAGGGACCAAACCCAAAAATTCATAGATAACTTCATCTTCCTTCCTTTCCCCTTCTTCATCATCTTCAACACATCTTCATCAAACTTCATAGAAAACATAGAAAAACCCAAAAATTCATCAATAAATATTAACATCAACATCACTGCATTAGAAATTCATCAAAAATTTCTTTGAAAACCCCATTTAGCTTGATTGGGGCTTTCGTTTTATCCTCAACCTGCAAAAATTTGCGGAAATTAGTTCACAAAAGTAGTGCTTAAATCGTTATCATTATCATATCAAATAAAGGAGTTATACTAACAGTCAATTTCTTGGTGCAAGTTTTGCGGATCCTATTGTCTTTTATATATGTCATTGCATCGTCTTTATAAAGAGATGGAAGACATTGATCATCATATCGGAGAGGAACTTCCACCACCTGCTTCAAAAATTCTTGTTCAATGTCAGTATGTAATTAGTTTGTTCATTACACAAATTCCATTTGATACAATGTAGGTAGAATATTTAACTTATTACATGTTCCGAAGCAAACAATGAAGCAACCCCAATGGGAATGAATACAGGTCCTATAAATGTAAATATTGCAATGACCTAGGAGAAAAATCAGAACAAATGAGTTAGAGCAAGAAAAAAGTTACACCTAAAAGTGTAGACAAAGATTAATGTCGTATAGCAATGTATGATTTTGTTGCAAAACTAAACCATGATGTTATGTTTGAAGTAGGGGTGGGCAAATAAGGGTCAATCCGAATGAACCCAACGAACTCGATATAAATTTAGACATTCGGTTCAGGTTAAAACGGGTTATGGGTTGATCGGGTGAATTTCACGGGTTATTATGGGTATATTCGGTACGGTTCGGGTGGCCATTGTGGATCCGTTGGAACCCAAACTAACCCGAATGAACCATTATTATTATTAGTTGTTAAAAAAAATTTATTATTAATAATCTTAGTAGTAATTTTTCCCGGCTTGTTTCTCACTAGGCCCAAAATGGAAAAAAAGACTTTATTTTAACCCAGCCCAAACCCACCTTAACTCTCATTCATATTCCCCCTAACCCTAATTTTATAGCCTGTTATCAATTCACCTTCTGACTTCACGCAGTCGGCAACACCGTTCCTCCTCTCTTCATCTCATTCACGAGATTCTGGCCACATGTAGAAGAAATAAATTGGTTGTTGTTGCTAGCTTTGGATTGGATGGTGGTCCTTGTTGGAAAAACTAGTTGTTGTTGTGAAATGGCCGTGGTGGCTGTTGTGGTGTTGTTATTGTTGTGAAACTATTAATTTGACATATAGTTAGTTTTTTTTTTTTTTCCTTCTGGATCTATGGTTCTTACCAGTTTTTTTACGTCATCTTTACAACCCGGTAATCCGACCTGTTTCAACCCGAACCCGAATAACCCGATTAAAAAATCAGGTTCAATA
>Ga0228711_1006100_pt1 | contig 18084 bp, 10 predicted proteins | sample MedpolnodulmetaG_2_FD_177996 | JGI IMG/M metagenome (GOLD analysis project Ga0228711, IMG submission 177996) | Root nodule microbial communities from Medicago polymorpha collected in Santa Monica, California, United States - brown nodules | ecosystem: Host-associated > Plants > Roots > Nodule...
GGGGGGGGAGGGGGATAAAGGAATTAACCTCATGGAAAAATCACCGAGTATGCAAAAACATATTTTGTAAATCCCTTACATTGTACATCAAGGCATTCATGCCAATCCTTGTCATATCTCACCCTGTCAATCCGAGGAAATCTCAGAGAGTAAGGTGCAGCGAATGCCTGCAAATAAAATCATTCAGATTAAAACTGTGCAGTTCAAGAGACAAGAAAGATTGTGTAGACTGCAATCCTTCCAAACTCAGATAGACACACTGCATTTTCAAGGCCACACCTCTGATTCTATGGTTCGGATGTCACTGGTTATAGACAGAATAATTGATCTGCATAAAGAGAACAGTAATTGGGGATCAAAATTGAAAATGCAAGTGATATGTAATTCAGAGTTCAAATGTGTGCTTAAAATACTCACTTTTCAGGGCTATCGACCCACACATCAGGTCTTTCTTTGGAATGATTAGTAACTTGATAAAAACTTGGCGGGCTCGTCTTTGGATACTTTCTGAGAGAGAGAGGGAGAGAGAGAGAAGACAGGCTTAAACTAAAAGTTGAAAATATTTATTGAATAAAAAGGGCAACCCGGTGCACTAAAGCTCCCGCATACGCAGGGTCCGGGAAGGGGTCCCACCATTTTTGGTATATTGTACGCAGCCTTCCCTGTTTTTTACACAAGAGGTTGTTTCTAGGACTTGAACCCGTGACAACAACTTTACCAGTTGCGCCAAGGTTACCCCTCAAAATATTTATTGAATACATCATTTAAATTTTTCTGCTTCAATACTAGAAATTAAAGACAGTAAGACACAATAAAAGTAATTGGACATTAACTCATTGAAAAAATTGACACATATATAAAACCTATTAGGTTTTTATATCGAGTCTAACTCATCCTGTTAGTAAAATGATGGGTACCTCCTTTTTACAAACTATTTCAAGTCTTACCTCTTTTAACATAAAAATTTTTCCTTTCCAAATACAGGTCCAACTCATACTGTAAGTAAATTGATGGGTGCCTCCTCTTTACAAATTATTTTCAAGTCTTACCTCTTTTAACGTAAAATTTTTGACTTTGCAAATACACCCCTCACATCTAGCACAACTGGGCTTGGTGTGTGGATACTTTGGTGGGTGGCCCGAATAGATAGGCTTTGAAGCCATATTAGGTTTTTATATTGGGCCTAACTCATCCGTACAAAACAGTTTGTAAGATGAAGGGTGCCTTCTATTTATAAAAAAAATTCAGGCCTTATCTCTTTTCAACGTAGGACTTAGATTTCTTCCAATGTAACCTACCTGAAGTAAGGTTTTAGTTTGGTCACTACTGCTTCAAGCTCATCATCAGAAAGTCCAGTACCAACTCTGCATAAGGAGATAAATCTGCAAAGAAAATAAAAGACAATATTAATAGATGCATAGATAGCTTGGTACATACGTTAAAGCAAGCTACTCTTAAGTATAGCAATTCTCTATTTTATAGAGAAAGAGGTACCCTATTTTTCTAACCGTACAAAAACAAAATGAAACACACAAAATTGCAATCATCCGATAGGGTCCTAAGGCCCAGTTGGGCGGATAAGCTAGAGCTGGATTAAGTGCTTGATCAAACCCCAAAGAAGCCCATCTGAGGGAAGGTATATTCTAGACGATCGTAAAAAGTCAGATTCTCTAAAATGTCATGTTATACGAACAAAAAGATATATATCATACAAATAAGTCAGTTAGATCTTATAAAACTCAGTTTTTTATTTTTCATATTATATTATAAATAGAACATAACCATATTGGCCTATTAGCAAATTAGTCTATTTAAAAGATAGGCCAAATGACTTAGCTTAAGACGTTAATAAGAAATAGGCCTTTAAATAACACATCGAGCTTGGGCCCTGAACTTTTTTAATGTATTATGCAATGAAATGTGGCAAATCTACTTGCCACATCAGCACTTGACATAAGCATATGAGTATTAAGGTCTAAAATTGGTCACTTCTAAAGAACAAGAAACCATAAGTTAAACCCAGACTAAAGATAGAGCAAAACCAAAATTTGACATTAATACGGACAAAAAACATAACTACGCCCTAAAACATTTATACCGCTTGGGATGTGTATTTGGTGATGGACGCTCTGCAAGGCCCACCAAGAATTGAGCAACCTGTAATGAAAAACATGCCGCTATAAGTCCATTTAACAAAAGAATAATTTGCTATAAATTCAAATGCTAGGAAATAATTATGAAACCTCTCCCCCATGTCGTCCGGAACCATAGTAGCCACCTAGAAATCATCAAAAACAGAAAAGCTGAGATAACTATGTTAATCAAACTACTCCAAGATGTACATTAACTCTTAAATTTAAGAACACAACTGATATAAACCTATGATAAGTACGTCCAGATCAGAGCCAGCATGAATGTAATCAGGCTTCAACTTTAGCCATTTTCCACTGCGGTCACTAGGTTCCCATTTGGAGCTGAGGTCTTTTACTACAATTCCCTCCTCTCTAAGTAAAAGAGACAAATTAAATTATCAAAAACCATATCCAATTTCTTCTTTTTTCTACTTTTATTAAAGATGTCATATTTTAGAATCAAAGCAAATAAATCATATCTTCACACAGAAAAATAATCCACAGCAATGTTGGTCAAGCTTACTAATAGCTGAAAAAGGAAGACACTAAAGAGCTAGAACTGAGCTGCTGCTCTCCTAAATCCATTTATTGCTGGGTTGTGAATATTCTCCTTTGGTTCATTTAGCATGTTCAAGTCTGGAATATTTAGCTTGAATTATAAAAAGGTTTTGTCTATTAAGTGTTTGAGGCATTCTAAACCCTCCTAGATTACATTGTCTTGAGATAAATCACAAGAAAATAAGTTTTTGACTAAATTAATAAAAAATTTACTGCTTTAAATATCCAAATCTACTTTTTGCTGACCTATTTTCAATGGTTTCTTTGAAAAATCTTTCAACTTCCTCCACATTGTGAGCAATAAACGACCAACATGGTTCACCTGCAGAACATCAATCAATTAACATATGCCACATGGTGACCAATATTATATGAGCATATGCTAACTCATTGCATCACTGAACAAATAAATCTGTGAATACATTTAGACATGAACTCTCCATTTCTACTCATTTTCACCCTTTTATGAGTAGGGAAGGTATTTCCATCATCCAACACCCATTTAAAATGATTACCGCAAATTAAATATGCAAAATTAAAATAAATGAGAATATTTATTGACTCCTTTTTCCTAGAAATTAAATTCAACTATGAAATGATAATAAATGTTAACAATATTCTATCTATTTATTTATTTGTTTCTTAATGAAAAATTATAGTTATTTTGGAAAGAAACAATTTAAATTATAAAATGAAAAGACAAATTTATGAAAATTTATCTTTGGCTTGACAGGACTATACCCTGCTCTTATTGCTACAAAGTTCAAAACACAAGAGTCATAAGCAACAATAAAAAATATAAACTGAATTATTTTATAAAAATAAAATAGAAAGAGTGATTAAATGATAGAAGGTGAATAAACAGAATTGTGCATTGATATTATCTAGTATAATGATGTTTTTTTAAAAAGCCAAACTAACCCACTGAAATTGGCACCGGGGAGAATCGAACCTGAGACCTTGAGAGGAGCACACTCCAAGGTCCCAAGCCAACACCATCAGGCCAACCCAAGTGGGTTATCTACTACGATGATATTAGTTATCTCCATTGAGAATTAACTTCACAATAATATGAAGAAAAAATTGAAATTTGATTAAGTAAACGGATTTAAAAAACAATTGTTGCACCGCTTCATTGATGCACGACACATACCAGGCAATGGAAATGAAAATTAATTTTAGTCTTTCATAAAATCAAAATTAATTCAATAGTAAATGATATTGCACAGGGGTTACGACTGTGCATGATTACACCATTTAGAGCCTCCAAATCTCGTGCAACTTTCTATCTCTCTCTGGATTGCAACTAGAAAAGCATAATAAAGTGATTAAAAATGTTCAAGAATTTCTCCAGGAAAAGTTCAACTCAGACCACATGACAAATAAGCCATCATCAGAGCTGGAATGAAGTAAATGAGCAAATTGAATCACTTTGGATATGATATCAAAACAAAAAAGAATACTTAATCAATCAGTAATGAACATACAATTTATGGATCAGATGAATAATTGCTAACATGCAAGGAGAAGTCTTTCAATATAGTAAATACACATGACAAGGCAAATTGGTCCAAAGAAAATATTACCAGAAGACCGATGACTGTTGATACCACCATTAGGTAGTAAAATTTCAAAACGACCTTTCAATGGCTTAACAACTTTACGTAAAATCTCATGCCGCTCCTTCAATGTTTGATGAATTACACTAGTATCTCCAAAATAAAGGATGTCAAATGCCACATCTAACCATTTTTGAGTCAAGGCATCTTGGATAAACTTTTTTGCATTAGAAAATATTCATAATATACAGAATTAGATACTCATTCTATCATTGAAACTAAATCATATCACATTGATAGATGGAATTAATAGTTGAATTGCACAGAGACAAGGATACAGCATAACTGCAACAAGAAAGGACCAAAAAAAGTTAGAATTACAGTTTCTCAACAAAATTAAGATAAAGAATATCTAAAATTAAGAACCTGTCTGTTACTCTCAAGCCCATCCCTTGCTGCCTTGGCTGCAAATAACAGAAAATATTACACGGGTGATGCAACTGAAATTTAAGGCTTTAAAGTGGCTGAGACATATTAAAGTACATGCCTATTTCCTGATTAGAGCCAAACTCAGCAAATCGATTCAAGGATGTATCCCAGACCAACATTTCACCATCAAGTATGCATCTAAATAAAATCACAAGGTCAGAAACAAAAAAGAAAAGGATAAGCTTTTTCACACATGCATTATAATGATACAATATTAATGCCATTAGAAATTTGCATATTGTATGTATTAAAAAAATGAAAACCTGGTGGAGGAATCCCCTTCCGAAAATTGTGGAGTCTATCTTGATAATTTTTAGCAATGAATAATTTTTGTTAATGATTATTGATTATGATCGTAATCTCTAATGAATATATTTGTACAATTCCGTTATAGTCGTAATATCAAAGCTCTGTAGTTCATTTCCCGTTTTCTAGTTTCGTTTCACTTGTTTGGTTTTACGATTACAGAACCACTGTCAGAGTTTCACACCATCAACAACCACAATTTGTGAAGCTTTCCCAGTTGTAAATAATGGCCGGAGATCTAATCAGGCACTCTGTCGCCCGTGACAATATTTTTTAAGAGATAATATTAGATAGTCTAAAATCAAGATCAATATATTATAAGATATTTTTTATATTGTCTAACATTTAATAACATCACGATTGGTAGTGGATACTGTATGCTTGAGTGTTGAACATGAGTACATGACCCTTGTTATTCCAAATTCTTCATATTTTTGACATATTATTAATTTTAAAAATAGAAACTGTTGTAATTAGTTTATTTTAATTATTATTAGTGATTATTTGTATTGGGCCCATTAGTTTATTATTCTTGCCCATCAAGTTACATTAGCCTATATAAACACATTAGTGGTTGTAAATTATTCAGAATTTTGAAATATATTCAGTTTTCACATGGTATCACAAGCTTTGAATTGATCCTAGAGCTTTAAAATGTGTCTTTATAGGGTATTCTTCCACCCAAAAGGGTTACAAATGTTATCATCCTCCATCTCACAAATTCTTTGTCTCTCGAGATGTCACCTTCCATGAACAAGAAAGTTACTTTGTTAAACTCATCTTTAGGGGGAGTATTCATGTAAGGAAGATGAGTCTCTTTTACTTCCTGACCTTAATCTAGGACCAGAAGTTGAGGTTGAAACTGGAAGTGACAATGTTGAGACGGAAGTTGATTCTGAAAATCATGTAAATGTTGAAGCCGATGTAAGATATGGGAAAAATATAAGGATTTATACACGAAGAAAGACCATTCCTGAATCTACTCATATCCAAGAGTCTGATCCGACATTACATGAGGTAACTTTGCTTGACCCTTCAAATTCTTGTGACTCAATTTCTGAATTTTCTCATGCACATGAACCAGAATCTAACTCATCCACACCCGAGGAGCCAGAATCCAGCCCAATAGAGCGTAAGAAACGAAAATCCAGAGAAGTACCACCAATAGATTCTAAAGACTTACATCTTCCAGTTGCCCTTAGAAAAGATCCTAGAACTTGTACCAATAAGCCACTCTATCCTCTATCTAATTACCTATGCTTTGAACAGTTATCACCTACCTATAAAGCCTTCCTCACCAACCTAAACACTACCATTATACCCACCTCTTTATCTGAGGCATTGTCTGACAGGAAACGGAAACAAGCCATGGACATGGAAATGGAGGCACTTGATAAGAACAATACTTGGGAATTGGTTCCTTTACCAAATGGAAAGAAACCTGTAGGGTGCAAATGGGTATACACTGTAAAATACAAGGCTGATGGTTCTATTGAGAGATACAAGGCAAGATTGGTAGCCAAAATATTCACTCAGACTTATGGAGTAGATTACTTAGAGACATTTGCTCCTGTTGCAAAAATGAATATTGTCAAGGTGATATTATCTTTAGCAGCTAACTACAACTGGAACTTGCACCAATTTGATGTGAAAAATGCCTTCCTTCATGGAGAACTTGAAGAGGAGATCTACATGAATGTTCCCCCTGGATACGGTGAACATACTACTGCCAACACCGTGTGCAAGTTAAAAAAAGCTTTATATGGGCTAAAGCAGTCACCACATGCACGGTTTGGTAGATTCACTAAAGTTATGGTAGGTTTGGGCTTCAAACAAAGTCAAGGAGACCATACTTTATTTGTCAAACACTCCGAAATAGGGGGAGTAACATTGTTGCTGGTATATGTGGATGACATTATAGTGACAGGTGATGATGAAGAGGAGCAAAAACTGTTAGGCCAACACTTGGCCAAAGAGTTCGAAATCAAGACCTTGGGAAAATTAAAGTATTTTTTGGGAATTGAAGTGGCTCACTCTAAGAAAGGAATTTTCATATCTCAACAGAAATACAATACAGATCTTCTGCAAGAGACTGCCAGTATGCAAGCCTGCAAGTACACCAATTGATCCAAATGTGAAGTTGGGGAATGCAGAAGAAGATGTTGCAGTTAATAAAGAAATGTATCAAAGGTTAGTCGGCAAGCTTATATACCTCACACATACTAGACCTGATGTTGCTTTTGCTGTAAGCATAGTCAGCCAATTCATGCACCAACCAAAGGAGATTCATTTACAAGCCGCACTTCGAATTGTGCAATATTTGGAAGGAACCACAGGTAGAGGAATTTTGTTCGAAAGGAATGGAAGTGTGGGACTTGAAGCATACACTAATGCGGACTATGCAGGGTCAATTGTGGATAGGAGATCGACTACAAGATATTGCACTTTCCTGGGTGGGAACCTTGTGACTTGGAAAAGTAAAAAACAAAGTGTGGTATCCAGATCTAGTGCTGAAGCAGAGTTCAGGGCAATGGCACAGGGGATATGTGAATTACTATGGCTGAGAAGCATCTTGAAAGACTTGAGGATAAAGATTGATGAACCAATGAGGCTCTATTGTGATAATAAATCTGCTATTAGCATAGCCCATAATCCAGTGCAGCATGACAGAACCAAACATATTGAAGTTGACAGACACTTTATCAAAGAAAAGTTAGACAGTGGTCTAATTTGCACTCCATATGTCTCTTCCCAAGGCAACCTTGCAGATCTTCTAACAAAGGGGCTGAATAACAATAACTTTGAAAAATTTGTTTCCAAGCTGGAAATGATTGATATTCATTCACCAGCTTGAGAGGGAGTGTTGTAAATAGTTTATTTTAATTATTATTAGTGATTATTTGTATTGGGCCCATTAGTTTATTAGTCTTGCCCATCAAGTTACATTAGCCTATATAACTTATGTCAAACTCGTTGACATAAGTTTAATGTCACATACACACACCCCTCCAAATTATAATTACATTGCCTATCAACAAGAATAAAAGAATGGGACGGAAATCATTTGAGGAACATAACTATAATACATGAAACGTTCTCACCTATCCACAAGAATGTTTTGAATTATGATTTCTGACATCCCATGAGCATATTCAGAATGATCAATAAAGTTCCTGCAATCATGGGCGAAAAGGTAAATAACTGAACACCTATTTGGGCAAAAATCGGTAAAAAAAGATTATAATGCACAACAGTAAGACATTTTCAGAAACACCTAGGTATAAGGAACACGAACACCCACAAAAGATAGAACAACTACCATGTCATATTAATCTTGTAGCTTCTTCACTTAATAAGTAACCATTTATTCCCTTTGAAGAAGAAAAAAAAGTAACCATTTATTTAACTATAAAACATTTCACTGAACTTTTTTTTAAGATCAGATGTAACTGATTTCACACATATACAGACTGGGAAGGTGGTGTAAAAGCAAGAATCCTCCTGACATGAAAGGGCTGCAGTCTGATGTAAAAAGTAATTAAACTGTACAAAATACACGAGCAATTACCTTGAGAAAAAATGTATCTCTGTTCCATTTTTATGAATTTGAATGCGATCACCGTCAAATTTGCACTCAGCAACCACTTCCTTACCATGAAGCTAAATAAAAGGAAACATACAAAATAGAAGTAATAAATATCAAACTGATGAATTCCCTATGCACGAAATTATGCATTTATCTACCGAAATAGTTTTAAAAATAAATGTTACTGTCATCAAGAAGTCAACATTGTGTTGAAAATCGCGTTAGACAAAAGAAGGCGTGATCTTTGCCCACAGTTTAAGGAGGAATATGTGATCATTGAAGTTGAAATTATAGGGGAGGTTTGGTATAGAGGACGAAAAGAAAGAAAAAGACTTTCAATGATATTCTTAGATTGAAATAGGGATTAATGATAACATGATGTTATACAGAAGACAAGCACAAGCTCTAATTCATACTATGAATTCGGTTAAGTACTAGACTCCTAACACTGATCAAATAAGGAAACAAGCTCATTCAAGATAGGATAAAATCCCTAAGAATAAGATGTGATTCCTAAAAATCTAAGATCCATAAAAATAAGATAACACAACTGTACCTAAAATAAACAACAAAAAAGAACAACATATCCAACTACATAATACATCATTCTCCCTCCCTGAGATATTTTGTAGATATTTTAATAATTGAAAACTGGTTTCATGTTTAAGACAAATGGATAACATTTTGTTCCAGATATTCACAGTTCAGGATTTTATCATTGTTCAGGATCACACCCTGAATGTAAAAAAATGTTCCCCATTTCCGTTTAATAAATGACCGGTTAAAAGGCTATGTGAAGCAAACCTTCTTCCATGCGTCAGCTGCGTTAGCAACTCTCTTAGCTAATTGAGGACGCACAGCTTTTCCAACTTCAATATCCTACAAAGAAAAAAGGATATAGACATGAACGAAGCGATTTTCTGTTAGGAACCTCAACCTCTATGATATTTCTATCATTATTTTCCAAGGAAAACAATTCAGGCAAAAAGTGGGAATAGATCAAGTAGTCCTATATAGCAGCTTAGCTAATTTTACCTACACATTGCTGAGTTTAACATGGGGATGCTAGTATTCAGCTCAAACATGACTTGTTTGGAGCCAAGTTAAGTAAATAAAAGGACATCCTAGTGCTGTAAATCATGTGCAATGCTATTTTCTTTAAGCTGTATAGAGTTCGAAATTTGATCCATGTAGCCGACCCCACTTAGCGGGATAAGGCTCGGTTGTTGTTGTAGAGTTTGAAAACTAATTTTAAATCACAGCTAACCTGCCGCTTATGACGTTGGTTCCGATCCCTTAGCTTCTCACAAACTAGTTTTAAGTCACACGTAACATTGAACAAGTCTTCAGCATCTGGATGAAATTCATGAAAAATGCTTCTTTCACTAATTCCGAGCTTCAAATCTGCGATGAAATTTAGTTACATGACTGAGACTCATTTAAGGTATAAAATTTATTTACTGGTGAAATGAAAAGCACCTTTGAGGATTATCATGATGATCCACTTCATTTCCAGCGCATTTGTCTTTTGGATAAGGGTTGAAAGAACCAAAGTCTTCTCACCCCTGTGACCATAGTCACCCCATCCAAGAACCATGTTAGATAAAAACTACATAAAGAACAGTGAAACCAGATGATAAGAACTGTTTGAAAATTGCAACTTCACCAATTTAGCTTAAATCACTATAGCAACATATTAGATACAAAAACATGAAAATAAGATTTTCCAGTTCAATATACTGCAAAGTGTTTTCATGTTTTACACACAAACAATAACCGTTTTACAAAACAGGGCATGTCTAAAATAGTAACCAGCAAACAAGTAAGCACCGTGAAAGCGTAAACAAACTTGTTCAATTTTCAATTTCATCTGCGAGTTGTTAAATGTTAAGAACGTACAAAATTGAGTAGATAATAGAACTGGTACAAATTGATTTATCCTGTTGGCACCAACAACTAATACCAGTTTCATATTCTAATTCGGAGTCCAATTACACTGTTATCAAAGCCCCTCCCAAAATTGATCATCTACTTCTTGCCTTTTTTCCATTTTTATCCCTCCATCAGATTCAAATAAAAAAACACCATACAGAAAAAAAATTTCATCCCCAACCACATATTCAAGACCTTAGGCATGCAAATACAACTGCACACAGCAGAAAAAGCAAGGGTCTAACAAACATTGAAACATAGTACATAGATAACAAAGCGGTGAAACAATCAAAGCAAAAACTGTGAACCTGTTTTCGCTCGAAGACAATTGATCAAGCAAGTCATTCAACTCCTTTATTGTCAGTCCACCTGAAGCAGTACCTTGCCTAAGCTGCAGCACCTGTTTCATAAACAACAACACTCCATTTTCAGCAACAACAAAACAACAACAGTTACCGAAACAAGAAGCATTGAACCAATCACAAATTCACAATACAAAGTTCAACAACAATAATTTAAAATACAAAGTTCAACATAAACATCACCAAAAGGAAGTTAAATTGAATGTATGAAAACAAAAGAAAAAAATTACTTTCTTACCTATATAAAAGTCTTGTTTCAAATTATTGGGTATTATTATTATTTTTCAAATATACCCCTAATAATGCTTTGAAATGTGTATGCTACAGAGTGTGTGTTTGGTTTTGCAGTTACAAAAATTGATTCTGGCTAGAAGCGAATTGAAAGTAAAGTGATTTATATTCTGATACATTCATGCAAAATTGGGTTGAACAATAAATTTGAGGCTAAAGATCATAGAGGCAAAAGCTCCAACTTTTAGCTTCCAGTGAGAATCATTTCGAGATACAATATCAATTCTACTCAGAAAAATTCCAAACATAACAAAATCAATTCTACACCTCTAGAATCAATTTTGCTTCCTCCAAAAGTGGAACCGATTGGTTCTACATTGATAAGAATTGATTATGTATTATTAATTATCACTAAGGCTTTGTTTGCGAGTTTGGAGGGGAAGGGAGGGGAGGGTTTTGGAAAAAAGGAAGGAGCAAGTGGAAGAAATAGAGTACATTGGGAGAGGAGGGCTTTGGTGGGTTAATTTTTCTACATAATACAAAACCCTCCTCATTTGGGGAAACTAAAAAGTTGTATTAGAGGAGGGTATTGGGGGTTTTTGGAGGGTTTATATGAATTCTTCAAATTTATTTTATGCTATTATAATATTCTTAATATTAAAAATATATGAATCATAAGCATTAGTTTATGATTCTCTAAAAAAAACACTCTTTCAAAAAAATGTGAAAGATTTCTCCATTTCTCTCTGTATTTTCCACCCTCCAAAGCTTTTCCTTCCCCTCCCCTCCAAACTCCCAAACAAAGCCTAAAAGTGAGTTGAGGGTAAAATGATGTGTGTTTGGATACATTCATGTAAGTGTGTAAAATTCAATTTTATAATCAAAAGCTACAAATCCTAACTTCAAGTAGAATCAATTCTGGAAGCAAAACCAATTCTTCTCGAAAGCAACCAAAAACACATCAGAATCAATTCTACACCTCAGAATCAATTTCAGCTCACCTATAATTGGAACCAAACATGCACTACTCTAAGTATCTTGACAGGACAGACATTTGATATGCAGGGACGCATGTTTAACTCTGTGTGAGTTTCGCCCTAAGACTCGGTTATTTAGAAATAATCATTCATTTAATAGATACATTAAATACCCTACTATCTTTCATAATACAAGTGAAAACTACAAAAAGAGCTGAGAAAGCTAGTAGAAGATAACCTCGGCCGCGACAAGCGCGAAATTACCGGCATTAGCACCAGTTTTCGCTCCACCTTTCCTCCAATTAACAAGCCTAAGAGCATCCTGCGAGTCTTTCGCCATTCCAAGAGCATCAATAAGCGAAGTAGCAAGAACAGATTCTTTAAGGCCATAAGAACCACGTTCACGATCAAGGTTAGGTAGAATGAGTCGAATGGCCGGAAAATAGTTCCGATCAGTGCAGAAATTGTCCAGAAACTTCCGGAACTTCGCGCGTTTCTTCGCCGGTGATTTTGTTCGTTGTGTCCATGTTAAGAGGCTGCATAGGACGCTGAATTTTGTAAGTTCAGTCATTTGAAACGCGCGTTTGTGAATGAATGGGATTAATTTGAAACGCGCGTTTGCGTTGTTTGTAACTGGAAAGTGGGAAAGTGAAACTGAAAGTTAAGGAAGACTAACGGCTTCCTTTGTACGCCTTCTCTTCTGGTATTCGGTGCAAAATTGGAACATTGACTTAAATTTTAATAGGTTAAACAGTGTTTACCTATATTATATCGTGCGGATTTTTATTTACCATGTAAAATAATTTTAGATTTCAACTTTGTAAAGGGCAAAAATACTTTTTTTTTTTTTTTTTTTAGCAAATCGAAATGAAATATATTGTTCAAACAGAAAGTGATTGATCTCGCACGAGATATGTTAAAAGTGATAAATCACATAATATCAGTTACAAAGTCATGGCATCTAACAAGAGGTTGCTGCCACCGAAAAAGAAATAACAAAATTACATGACACTCGTATAAAGAGTGGGTGTCTCCACCAATCATGAAAACCAAAAGCAATTGGAACTTGATTCGAAGATAACCATAAAAAGGAACTCAGCTTCACTTTTTCAAGAATAATGTGAAAATCGATTACCGCATAAAAAGGGCAAAAATACATTAAATTTAGAAATTTAGTGTCGTGAAGGTTCAAAGTTTCTTTTTAAGGTAAATCAAAACAGCTTAAATAATAGGGAATAAACATCATTTAACTCAATTTTAATTGAATGAATACACTTGTTCGTCATTGAAGTTTGAACAATTGATTAATTTTCTCCTTGAATGAATTCAAATAGCTAGAACGTTCGTCAATGTTATACTATCTTCGATCTCAATTATAAATAAATTTTTACTTTTTAGGTTCATTCAAAAAATGATGTATGTGGTCTATATTATATATCATTTAAGATGACCTTAAATAAGTCATCATTGATAGGTGCTAATTATATTCACAAACACAAACTCATAGATCTATTAAAAGTCATTGAACAAATAATAGAGCACAAGTACATTGTTTATCTAGGGTGTGTGTGCTTATCTATGCATAAGAATGATGGTAGCCTGATGTTTAAAAGTATCAATGTTTTTAATCATGTCGTTCGATAAACAAGCATGGAAGATGTTGACAAATCCAAGAAATTTTGTCACTAGACTTTTCAAAGCTAAATTGTTTTTCAAATGTGACTTTCTTGAGCTGAGCTTTGGTCACAAATCCAAGTTACCTTTGACGTAGCAATTGGAGTGCAAAGTTTGTTGTGCATGGAGGGCATAAATTGTGTATTGGTGCAAGAAATAATATACCAATTTGGGAGTATCATTGGTTGCATGATGGGATTGGGATCATTGAAGATAATCATAGAATATGCATCAACGACACATGTTCAACATCACACAATTTACAAAGGGCTATACATAAACTTTTCATCTAAGGAACGTCAAACAGATTCATTTGTTTATGTTAGTTGTGAGATATCATGTTAGATTTACAATAACCAACCACTATTGAAACTTATGTTATCTCTTCGATTAACTGAGTGAAACATCGGGAATTAATATATATGACAGGGCTATTGTTATCTTCTAGACAAGGAGATGTATGGTGAGCAATAAGTGAAAACATAATTGAAACATTAAAAGTATGCAATCGATCAAAAAGATACTTTAAAGGAATAGCTAATTCAATAACCTTATTTCTTTGTTTTTCTTTTTGAATTTATTGTTGTAGTGAATCTTGTTATAAACAACTAAACCCTACTTTATATTTAAAACTATACTATTTGTTGAAAGAAACTAATATGGCACGAGTCATTGTGGATAGAATAACCTCTAAATACTTACCTCCCTCAACAACAACAAAAAACCTCTAAATACTTACTTATGACTGTAAAACTACAACTGTTAGATTGGCATCATGGTGACAAACATGTGATAGGCGTCACACTCATGTATAATATGCATTTAGGCTAATTATGCATTGTTGTTTTCTGTTGAGAATAGACATTTTGTCTCTTGTATACCATATTGTACTGACATGCTATTAAGAGTGTAATGATATTGTTATCCTTTTGTCAACAAAAAATTGGTGAGTATGAGTATTTGGTTTTACAATGCGACATTGTTGACCATGCAAACGATTTTTTTCCAACATACACATCATTTCATAGTAACAATTTTTGAATGTTATTAGTGTATAAAAAAAAATAAGTGTTGCATTTTTATTAAATACTTTTTTTTAATCTTTTATTCATAGCCCTTGAATTTGTGAATTTATTTTTCCCAAATGTAACACGCCTATGCATTGAAAAGGATTAAAGAGAGCAAAACATGGCGCAAAGCTGAACTCCTCCGGAACACCACTAAATACGGGCTGAGAGCAGACTACTGCATAACAGAACAAGAGGGCTCTCTGATTGTCTAACCATTTTTCCACGACTAATCTTAACCTGCATATAACCTAATGTTTCTTGTGCCATGTTCCCTGATGTACCATTTCTACATTGGTGCATTGACCTGTGTGTACACCTAGTTCCATGTCACAGTATAAACCCAAATATAAACATGGATGGAATATTGCCATGAAAGTATCAATATTTGATATTGCAAATAACAGGATAATCAAACATCACATGTTAGACAACAAAATCGTTAAAATGGCTGATATTCCATTACATTATCTTACTACAATTGTCAACTATTTGCTAACTCAAAATTATCCACCATACAAGATATCAGACAACACAAACGTGCTTTTAGGGAGGCTTCATAATACATTCAAGCATCATCCCCTCCAAGAAAACTGTTGGATACACTCACTTTAACACTCTCCAATATTCCCTCTTTTATTAGATAAAATTCATGTAGGTCTTACCAATTTAGGCAGGGCCCACATGAATCTCAGACCAATAAGAGAAAGAGTGTTAAGAGAGTATTATAGTGAGTATTGCTAGTAATCGGGCTCTCTCTCCAATAAGAGAAAGTGTTGGAGAGTATTATAGTGAGTATTGCTAGTCCAAATGGAGTGCCCTTGAGGCCTTTGACTAAAGAGATACCAACTAAAGCCTGAAAGTACTATAGTCTCCTAAACCAGATGCTCCATAACCTGTGTATGGTTGTGATGACAATGAAGAAGGTGGGATACGTGATGTATTGCCCAACTGAGAGTATGAAGACTGGGAATATAAAGACCTTAGACCCACATCCATTCTTCCTGCATCCAACCTTCCGTAGCTGTTGGTGACAGGTTCTCTGTGACTGCTTATAACTTCCTGCAACACAAATAAATTTATGTGAGCAAAAGTAATAAAATTAAGTGTTTCAATAAGAACTATATCATAATGGGAAGTAGCCTAATCAAGCGTCAACTGCTAAGTGTCAGTCTGAAAACTTCATATCTTAGATGAATATGGGATGGTTGGTGTAATATCAATTAAAGATGCTCAGTTGCATATATACAAAGGTATACTCTGCATCATAAGTGGAATTTTGCGAAAACACTCAAGTTAGTCCGCCAAAGTTATTCCCAACAGGCCACCAGCACGTTGGTCTTTCAAAAGTTCTGTCACCAAATTAGTCTCTCAAAAATTAAGCATCAACTAGCCAACATTTTACATCTTTGAAGAATTGATTTGGTGACAAATTGTTTTGAAGGACTAATGTAGTGATGTTATTACCTACCTTTGAAGGACCAACATTTTACTCGTTAAAAATATAAGTGGTAAAGGATTTTATACATGAAGATGAGGATAAAGGAATCAAGTAATAGTGAATATGATTAAAGAAATAGCAACAAAATGAGCAACTGGGAAAGAAACATCTGAAGAAAAAAAAAACTCCCCCATGTACTACTACTAACTATAACTTTATCCATTTAAAAGATTGATAACTTTGCCCAAGTAAGTAATTATGTACGCAAAACATGCTAATTACACATGTGGCATAAAAAGAAACTATAACTTCCTTTTTCAGATGAAATGGTCATCTGAAGTCCCCTACCTGTATCAATTGCTGTGCTGTTTGAACCTGGGATGAGGTTCCTTTTATTTCCACAACGATTTCATCAGGCACCCTGCTCTCCTGCACAGTCAATATGGCTCCACTAGTGCGGCGAATATAATCTATATTAGTTCCTTGAATGCCAATGATGTCCTCCGCATAGGATAGCGGTATTTGCATGGTTTGTATCACCTAATAATGTAAACATTTAGGGAAGAGAGTAGTACAATGAATATCAACAAAAGTGATAACTAAATAATACTTTACAGTATGAGAAAACATGTTCAAATGCTTTCAGCTCACAGCATAAGTGGACATGACAACATACAGTCCAGGCTATATATCAATTTTTAAATACATGGACAGTAGTTTGGCCTTTAGCCAGATCAGCATGTGAACAAGAGGGTACAGGAAGATAAAAGACGCAAACTCATGTCATTGGGAGTCCCAAGTTCAGACCAGTAAATTGTCTAAAATAGTGCCTGATAAAAACCAAGAAGATGATTATAATTGTCAAAAATGAACTGGCCCAAAAAAATAAACTGTCATGTGAAAACCGGTATGGTTTCACATCTACCAAACCCTTCTCGGGCAAGAAACATTTCAGCCCGCCAATTTGGGTTTAAATAAACTTTCACCCCAATATATTCAGTCTTTGCTAAAGAATGCATTTATAGCTAAACTAACATATAGATTCTTTTGCAATAATTGGTAAAATTTGGCAAAATAGAGGCAATAAATGATGACTCCCATTTTAAAGCAAAATTCATGTAAAGCAATACATAGAAAACGGGAAAGTGTTGAAATAACTTACTGTAGTAACAATAGGAGCACCAACACGACTAAGAGATGAAGAACAAGCACCAGAAAGAGAAGAATCTTGCCCGTAGAGAGACATAGTGGAGGATGAGAGCAATGAGTCCAAATGACTTTCACGGTCAGCGAAGACAGAATCCCTTTTTGTTGGAAAAGGAATATCAGAAAACATGCTAGTTTGTGAAGTGGTATGCAGCAATGGCTTGTCAGACCAGGTCTCTGCTTGACGGTCTTGTTGTGAGAGAGACGCATTGTACTAGAACAACAGAGAAAACACATAATAATGTAAATATAAAGCAAAAAAAAATCAGAAAATAACCTAATTTTCATTTTCTCAGGTGAAATCATCTCATTAACAAAACAAAGCAGTAGTCCTACACACAAATGTAGTGTTTGGTAGATAGATTAGGATAGGATAACATATGATTTATGTTCTCTGTCTATTACATTCCAAATTACAAGAAAACAAGAACCAAGGTAAAAAAAAAAAGTCATTTTGGTAAAACTAAAAAGGATGAAATCGAAAAAAAGTAGAAAACCGGACAAAACAGATTGTCCTTATCTATTTTGTTTGTATCTCAAAGACTGCCAAAATATATATATATA
>Ga0228711_1006103_pt1 | contig 18073 bp, 14 predicted proteins | sample MedpolnodulmetaG_2_FD_177996 | JGI IMG/M metagenome (GOLD analysis project Ga0228711, IMG submission 177996) | Root nodule microbial communities from Medicago polymorpha collected in Santa Monica, California, United States - brown nodules | ecosystem: Host-associated > Plants > Roots > Nodule...
ATTCCACAGGAGAACCTTTCACATCATCGAAGTTGGTTCTAGCTTTATGAGAACCTGAAACCTTTGAAGAGCTTGAAGTTGCTGCAAATGCTAGTTGTCCTCCAAAGCTCAATGGAACAATACTGTCCAAAGCTTGATGAGATGCAACATTTTGTTTGCACTTCATTGGCTGGCGGTCCTTGTCATTGTATCTTCCTTCTGTGTCAACCGTCAGTTAGTCTTGATTGCCTGGTAAGGAAACTCGCCTCATCTCACCTTTCCTCAATTTATCATCACCTTCAGCTACTGATTTTGCCTCTTGTTTCAAAATTTTATGCTGATTTTCGATCCAAAGTTTACTTGTGTTTCCCCCTCTACCGCATTGCTTATCACCATGCAAAGAGTATGACCTGTTATGCTTCTCAGTCTCATCATCCGGACGGTCCTTGAATTTCCGTTTCCTCATTAAACCACCATTTTTACTGGTATTCTTCGCATTTGTAGAAAAAAGGACCTAAAGGTGGAAATGGTGGAGAAGAAAGAAGAAAAACCAGAAAATTAGAGAAGACAACAATGTTTTGTGAACAAAGTAAAAAAGCTAAGATACTTTGATATATTAAACTGAAGCATACACTACAAATATATACAGCCAAGCCATAAACTTGCTTGTAAAACTGAACATAAAATCTGCACTAAATCTTCTCTTAAGCACTAGTCATTATTTACTAAGAACAATAGACATCATTACCTAGGGACTGCTTTACTTACTAAATAAGCAACGATCTAATTATGAAACTTATACATAAACAAGCAACACTTTAATTATGACAGAAAACATCAGTAGAAAACAAAACAGAATAATATCAATCTCCAACAGCATCCAATGAGCAAACACCAGAAGTGACCTCAACCTGATCTCTCTCTTCCTCTTTGATAATGTTGCCAAACCTGCTAGAATGTCTAGAACTCATTGTCTTCATTGATTTTGAATCTGTTGGATGTTGATTCACGTCATTCATGCTTCTATTTTTTTCGGATGCTTGAGCATTGATCTTTCCTGACATCATCTTTTCCTTAAAAACATGTTTTTTCGTTCCTTGATCAGGCAATACATCAGAACTGGAATTTTTCTGATTCAGTCCAAACTTCAAAGCATCAGTAGAGCTCACACCAAATGCAGTTTCAGAGGCATGCGTTTGCAAATTATTTTGAACCCCAGACATTGGCATTTGATATAAAGCAGACAGTGCCTTTGTTGTCTCATCCTCACTGATGTCACAAGAATTTATCCCAGGCCTAACAAAATTCAGGAGAGCAATGAGGCAATGAAACATAGAGTGCACTCAAAAGTAAGCACAAATGGAGAAAATGGAAGGAAAAAAATGGTATCTGGTATATCATTCAAGATATATAGTCCTTAACTATTGTTGATAATACAACATCATACTAACTGGACATCCTACTAGGAAGCATCGACACAAACAAGAACATCGGACACGACACTGACCGACAACAGTCATATTTTCAGGCAATAAATTATTTGAATGTGATAGGTGATGAATATCACCAAATTACTAAATTACTCTAACTACTCTTATCTAATAGACTAAAAATAAGACTGAAATTCTTCATTCCTTCAATATAAGATCATACAATGCTTATATAGGTAAATGTACACCCACAATAAGACAAGTGCACCCTAATATACTCAATATTACTTCCTACATTGGATCCTTCTAGATTAAGGTGAGTCATTTTTGCTTCTATAGAACTAGGTGAGTCACCACATGAGTGGTCCTTATTTTGAGTATCCTATCAGAATGTAACCATTTGTGACAATGTCGTGTCAGCGTTACATGTCAGACACCAAACACGGCCAATAAAATAATATGATCATGCATAATTTCAATTTTCAACCAATATGAAGAAGCAACTTACAGCCAATAAAGCATGCTACACAACCATTTATCTGGCAGTTGATCGCGTGTTACACAAGTAGGTAGAAGCCGCCATTTCTTGCAATTGTCGCAAGCTACCCAGTTTTCTTCAATAAATTGAGGTGCTGCTACTGTTGTTGGAATCATCTCCGGAGTAGGGTTATTTTCAGCTATCGGAAATAAACCGAAAGCATCTGTCTGGAATGGCCTGGCTAGCTACCACTTTATTGCCACTTGGATGGATAACTATATTTGAAATATCTCAACTTCTCATGCCTGCTTAAATTATTAGAAACACCCAAACCACCACGTATGTTTTACTTTTTTTAAAGAAAAGTGGCACAAAACTTTTTTTTTTCAAATTTTTTTTTTTGTTTTTTTTTAAGAAGCTAAATTAGTCCACTTAAATTGACATCAGAGGGAATCAAACATAAAACCTTGAGGAGGAGCACACTTCTAAGTCTCAAGCCAACCTAATTGGGTTAAAAAAAAAAAGTTTTTTTGTTGATTCAAAATCCATTTAAATAACTCAATGATTTATCAACCGTGTAACACTATATTAATTAATGCGCATAAGTTTGAGTCTATAATAGTGTTATAATTATAATATGACTGATGAAATTTGTTATGTGCACTGTGCACAAGTCCAAAGGGAGAATATATACAAAAGATTAGTATATTGGGTGAAAGAATCCAATATATGACTCATCAATTATAATAAAATTTGCATGGCAGCTCCTTAATAACAATATTTTGCATTTAAGAATCCTAGACTTACAAGTCTTACTTCTAACGTGAAACTCTCCAATTATGTGACCCAAGAGTAACCAACCAGCAACAACGTAAATGTATTTATACTGAGATCAATTTTGTAGAACCAAGATCATGCAAAATCAAATTTATAAACATACATAATGATTTTTAGCTAAAAAGAATAACAATTAGGTCAAAAGTAACTTAGTACTATGATCATCGAATATGTGCCCTTTGTTTCTAACAATACTGGTTGGAGAAGTGTGTTGACCTCAAAAAGAGAAGGAAAAAATAATAATATGTTGTCATGAAATTCCGACCATGGTGGGATTTCTAGAAAAATCATACTAATTTTGTATTTTTTATTTACAATTATGTTATATGTATGAAGTATCTATTACTTGTCGATGACTAATTTTCATCTAAGTCTCTAACCGGTCCCTTTTAAAAAGTCTCATTCAAACCACGTTTTTTATCTACAAAACTCGAACCCGAGACTTTCCTAACAAATTTATTATAGACAATCCTATTTCTTATTTTATACCAGAGGTTGATTTTTCGAGTAGTGTCCTTCAGGGCTCCCTTTTTAATTTTTATGAGAGGAGACATAAAGAAGACACTTAAAAAAATACATATTGGTTCTTAGTCATATGTTAGTGGTTGTGGAATCTTGTTAGTTTAAACTTCACTAGGACCAAATCCTTTACTATGTATGATAATCCCTTGAGTCTAGCAAGCATTTGAACGACTTTGTAGTTGTACTGATATTCTTCATCTTTTAAAAAAATCCAGATAAATATGAAATAAAGTTCTACATCCAACTGTCTTATTCTTAAAAGGAAAATTCTTTTATTTTGTTCTCTCTTACTCTTATTTTTCATGTGAACGGGTCTAACGGCAAAACTTACATACACTAAAGAAAAAGTGTATTGCAAGTTCAAACACACGCTCCAATATATCAAATATCCTCTCAATTTATTACCATCTGAATAGCACTTGTTACTCAAGTGGTGAAACATAAGGATGGTTCCATGTACTAAGCCTTTGGTCATGGTTTCGATCCTTGTGGGAGGATAAAGAGATAACACATGGGAGGTAGTCGATATTTCTAAGTGGCAGATTGGTAGCATGACAGTGTTAAAAAAAAAATTGATATTTGTACAACCATTTAGTGACAACTTTTTGACAATTTTCTCGCTCATACTCACATTATCATCTTATTCTCTCTCTTCATTTTTCTCTCTCTATTGTTTTTAATCAATGAAAAAAGAAAAAAAAAAAGTTGTCATACAAGTTGTACTAAATGGTTGTACAAATATCACTACTAAAAAAAATGACATCTTACTCATTTTTAAGGGTTGTTCAAGAGGTGTCAAGTGTCAACTTAGAGCATCCACATACATTTTACTCATATAGATGGTTTAAACAGGTCTCACATAATACATTATATTACTTCACACTTTTAATTATTTAAACCATTCAACTACATTTTCTAAATATTCATACCACTCCACAAAAACTCTAAAATGGGTCTCACTTATCTTACAATATATATTGATTTAAAAAGAGCAAGTGTCAGGGAAAAGCTATAAAACACGGTTGCAATGCTGAGATACCGCGCAAAGAAAAGTCACTCTCATAGATAGTACCAAATATCAAAGCATCCGGACAAAATTTATTGTAAATAGTGATACCACTCAAATGTCACAGGCGATAATCATGCTCTTAACGGTGAAGTTTAACTTTCTAACTTCAAGAAATGTGGTCCGAGTCTCACTTTAAACGGTAGTAAAATGGTCATCAGTGTCGCCATTATTAATAATAATTGTCCCTTATTCGAATTTAGGTCAATATAGCATAAAATCAAAACTTTTAAAAGTGAAGCTATTTGTGTGATAATATCCCTAAATAAATAAGTTATACTAGTATCCAGAGATGCTACCTATAAGTGTTTATCCTACCAACAGAAGGGCTTTGAATTTTTAAATGCAGAAGGCTTGAAATTCAAGCACCATATAGTATGGTTTTATGTACAAATCAATTGGTTCTCACACTAATTTAATTTCACATCAAAATCTAACATCTTTAATTATCCAACCCATTATTTAACTTCTTTTTTTCTTCAAGAAACTCATTATTTACCTTGATACATCTGCAAAATAAACCACAAATTTTGCAGTGGAAAAAAATCTCTATTAAAAAACTAGGAAACTGTATTTTCAAATTTAAAAATAGAAAGATTAAAATCGTAAATAGGGCCAAAAGTTTATTGTAGGCCAACCATTATAACCTAGCTAATGATATTCAGCTCCGGAATATAAGTTTAACATCGATTTATATTAGATGACATACACAGCACAAGGAAATTAATTTTCTGCAAGGATTTCTATTCATTCAAAAAATTTGATATCATAAACACCAAAGAGTTTATCATAAAAAAATTGGACCTACTATAACTATATCAGTATTCAAAGCCCTCAAAAATGGTTGCTTCCTCCTAACATCTCCATATTCTAATCTTTTTTTCTAGGGCTCCAATTAAGTGGAGCAAAGAATGTAGCACTGAACTCTAATGCATTATCCCTTCCCTCTTTCTAACTCATAATATAAGGGTGTGTTATGCCCCTACTAAGAACCCTTAATTAAAATCTCCTTACAAAATTTTCTGAGCAATCACATTTTTTTTTTGTACAAATGTACACAAAGGTAACATATCCCAGCAACCAGCCAACTTAGCAGATTTCCTCTTCCTTTCAGAATGTCATCTTAGTGGAGAAGCACAACTTAGAAAAATACATTATATACATGATGATCAAGTTAATCTCTTGCACCACCAAGACCAGCACCACTTATGGCTTTTGTCGCATTCCGAACCAGGCGTACAAGCTCATCTACATCCTGGAAGCTGAAATCAATAACCCTCCTAATAGAAGTTATACAGTCCCTATTCCGTGTTTGTTCCATCATCGCATTGGCAGCAGCGAATGTGCTCTGACATTTTGTAGCAGCCTCCATTGCAAAATTTATATCCTGAGTCTGCAATATCACAAAAACTATCACCCAATATTCCATAAAATAATATAAATACACAATAAGTTCTTGAGATACGCCTTTAGTGTTCCGTGTCTATAGTGACACTCAGATAACTATACATGCTAACTGCACAGTATTGAGGTGAAGCGGGAAGAAGCATGCATTATAAGTTTTCAGTGACATTCAACACTACATGCCTTATTTACTGTCCTAAAACCCTTCAATTCCTGAGAAAGGGGGCTAGTAATCCGGAGTTCGGTAAGGAGGTAAGTTAAGTCTGACTAATGATTGCTCCAGTCAGATTTGAACTTGGGATCTCCCGAACAATTCGACCTTAAGGTATTGACCACTTGAACCCAACACTACATATCTTTCCTGACAACTATCCTTATTGCTTTTGACTTTTGAGGAATCTCAATTCTCAAGTATTAGCAATGATCTTGCATGCAATAGAAAATTGTCCAAGGATCAATTTTGAACTTCTCTTGCATAGCAAAATCAGTTAACAATCAAATCATACTTGTTTTTCTCAAACATTTCATCAAGGAAAGAACTAATGGCAAAAGGCTTGGTTGTTATTGTATTTTATCCAAAACAGAACGAAATTTCCAACTGATATCTTCTATCGATAAACCAAGAAATCCATGGTGCTTCGTGATCAACACAACTAGATAACCTTCCAAATAAAACACGAGGTATATAAAAAGTTAAACTTACAAAATCAAGAAGCCTGACCAAACTTGGACGAGTTCGAACAGAAATGACATGGTTACTAGCAACATTAGCGTTAGTACCCTTGGGCAAAGTAGCCTTATCTATTGCAACTTGATTGTTTAAGTTATCAACATCAGATGCTGAAGATGAAGGAGATTCACCTAAAAATAAAGCAAAAAACAGTGCACTAATTTTGTTTATTAATTGCTTGAAGATGACAAAACACACTATGCTGACTGATAAGCCTCAATATGCATATATTGACATCAAACTGTGTTTCGTTACCTTGAGAAACCATTTGAAGAGTTGATTGCAACTCACACCTATCTCTGTTTGTACTAGAATGTTTACAGTAAACCACTCTCATGTATGCCACCTCCATGCATTTATATGCTAAAGCAGCTGCTGCCATTTCTTGACGACTTTCATATTCATGGGCACATGACCTGAAAAACATTACAAGGTATTTTACGAATGAAGGCATGCTAAGACAATAGCTCCAACTCAGACTTTTATGTCATAATGAAACAATTTTATACTACAAGTTGTCAAGACAAACAAATGAAATAACAGCAAGTCTGTGAGAAGTACAAAACAGCAAAAACAATTGACCTAGCAGGCAATTCTATAAAAATTGAGAAAAGCATATTGAAAATGATGATTGGCTTTTGTGATTCCCGAAATGATATACCAATATGACCCCCTCCCTAACCTAAAGATAATGAAAACTAAATACAACTTCACAAGCAATCAATGTAGTTTTGCACTCCAGTAATTGTAACAACTAGGCAAAGTAGGAGCATTTTGCTAACACAGGATCATGCAACTATTGTTGCCATATATTTTAAAGAGCATATTGTCTGCAGAAGCAGAATCCTAAAATACACTAAAAAGGCAGGAGAATACAGTGAGAAAAAGTGACATTCACTACAACAATTAAATATTTAATACAATTTACTATATTCAGCGTATAGGCTTAAATCTATAACTATAACTAGTTAAAATCAATTCTTCTATCACAACCAAATTACTTCCAGCCTTATTCGTCACTTTCAACCTTATTTGTTGACAAACCTTTTTTCCAAAATTTACTTTGACCAATAACTGAATTAACCACAAATCTAAGATCATAAAAATGATAAATTTACTTATAGCTTCATAATATTTTCACATACTTGAAAAGTTTGGCTGCAGTGGCATAAATTTGCATTTGACTCATCTCCATCTGCTTGCTAATCTCATTGTGACAACTTTCTACAAGAGATGCTCCATGCAGAAACTTCAAACCAGCTTCAAAGTAGGTCTCATTACTTTCAAAATCAAATCCGGAGTTCTGTGAAATAAACAGTATTACATCATCAGTTAGAAAAAGAAAGGTGGTAGATCCAACCAAAGATAAGAAGTTAAATCTTGAAATGATCCAATTAACCTTATAAGTATCTGCTTTGACTTTTAGATTTGTGGCTTCTTCCAGAATGTCAATGGAAGTTTGGTTAGCATTTGTTCTCACAGGACTTGACACAGTGAGTTGTTGACCAGGTGGAACACTTCCAGAACTACAATTAACTAAGACATTGCTGCTAGAATCAGCAGATAATCTCACTAACTTGGTCAAACCACTGTTGCCAGCATGGACTGGATGTTCATTAGACATGTCTCCCTTTTGATACCGAGGTACAGTTAATGTTTCCCTTTTTATTTCAGCATCAGCAGATCCAAGAGCTTTGGATTTCCTGTCTCTTGATTCTGTGCTTACATGATTAACTTTGTTTTGTTCCTCAACATCCTGAGTCACGTTCTGCTGGGAGATAGTCTTTCTAGTACCACCAGTACTATGTTGAGTATCCATCTTCATTGCTGATTTCTCGAAGTTTTTTTGTTTCACCTCAGTTTGCTTTCCAGTTTCGATTGACCCGTGTCTTAAAGCACTCTTCTGACTTATATTGTCAATCTCACATTTAGACATAGGAGAACAGTATTTAGCATCATTTCTTGTCTCGGTATCAAATGAACGATGACTAGGGTCAACTTCTGAATCATGCCTTTCACCGTTATTAGCAACCTGAGAACCGGACCTTCTGTTCATTTCCATGCTGTGCAATGATGTAACCTTGTCAGGTTTCTTCCCAGAAAGATCGTTCTGGTTGTTCTTGTTTACTTTCTCAGCATGACGCATGTTATTAGCACAATTGCCATGCTCTTCAACGGGAACACCAAGCAAACGATTACCCTTAATTTCAGAGGAAGTTTTTGCTTGGACCCTGACTTTGTCTTTAGCTTCCTTAATCTGGTACTCAGAAGATAATTTATGTGGTGCGGGATGTGCATTATACAGAATCTTGTCCCTCTTCAACTTTAATGATAACTTCCCCTCCCCATTATTCGCACTTCTTGAAGAGAGACTGACTTTTACAGAATCATCCTTCACTGAAATGTCTCTTGCTGCCGAAACACGTTTATCTAGGTTAGAGAACCTCAAAGGTGACGAAGTAACAGATTCCACAGGAGAACCTTTCACATCATCGAAGTTGGTTCTAGCTTTATGAGAACCTGAAACCTTTGAAGAGCTTGAAGTTGCTGCAAATGCTAGTTGTCCTCCAAAGCCCAATGGAGCAATACCGTCCAAAGCTTGATGAGATGCAACATTTTTTCTGCGCTTCGTTGGCTGGCGGTCTTTGTCAGTGTATCTTCCTTCTGTCTCAACCGTCGGTTGGTCTCGATTGCCTGGTAAGGAAACTCGCCTCATCTCACCTTTCCTCAATTTATCATCACCTTCAGCTACTGATTTTGCCTCTTGTTTCAAAATTTTATGCTGACTTTCCATCCGAAGTTTACTTCTGTTTCCCCCTCCACCGCATTGCTTATCACTATGCAAAGAGTATGACCTGTTATTCTTCTCAGTCTCATCATCCGGACAGTCCTTGAATTTCCGTTTCCTCATTAAACCGCCATTTTTACTGGTATTCTTCGCATCCAAGGAGCCAACACCAGAAGTGACCTCAACCTGATCTCTCTCTTTCTTTACAGGGGTTAGTAAGCTGTCCTCATCATCATCGGGTAAACCAAACTCATCATACTTTCCCACATCCTTCCTGCTAGCTTTTGTTGGTAAACTGTTTCTTGCATTTAGAACAACTTTCCCAAGGCCCATGCCAAGATCTGATTGTTTATCAACATAGGGCACATGTTCAGTTTTTGATTTCTTGGGAGTTCCCGAACTAGATTGATCAGCATCCATCTTACGTTTCAACTTAATATGCTTTCTACTACCTGCACATGTTTGAAGAAAACACGGGAATATTTAAATAAACTTTCAATTTTCAAACAAAAATATTAATCTGAAATAAAAATATTTTCAACTCTAGCTACCTCCACTTATTTGCATTTCTTTCTCTTCAAACACATATTTATCTTTGTTCATGTTGTCAAATCTGCTAGAATGATTAGAACTCATTGTCTTCATTGGTTTTGAATCCGTAGGATGTTGATTCACGTCATTCATGCTTCTATTTTTTCCGGATGCTTGAGCATTGATCTTACCTGACATCATCTTTTCCTTAAAAACATGTTTTTTCCTTCCTCGATCGGGCAATACATCAGAACTGGAATTTTTCTGATTCAGTCCAAACTTCAAAGCATCAGCAGAGTTCACACCAAATGCAGTTTGAGAGGCATGTGTTTGCATATTATTTTGACCCTCGGACATTGGCATTTGATATAAAGCATACAGTGCCTTTGTTGTCTCATCCTCACTGATGTCACAAGAATTCATCCCAGGCCTAACAAATTCAGGAGAGCAATGAGGCAATGAAACATAGAGCGCACTCAAAAGTAAGCACAAATGGAGAAAATGGAAGGAAAAAAAATGGTAACTGGTATATCTTAAAGATAGTCCTTAACTATTGTTGATAATACAACATCATACTAACTGGACATCCAGCTAGGAAGCACCGACACAAACAAGAACATCGGACACGACACTGACACTGACCCCGACATCGGTCATAATTTCAGGCAATAAATTATTTGAATGTAACCATATGTGACAATGTCGTGTCAGTGTTACATGTCAGACACCGGACACAGCTTCAATGTGAAGTGTTGGGGCTATATAGACATCTAAAACAATATGATCATGCATAATTTCAACCAATATGAAGAAGCAACTTACAGCCAATAAAGCATGCTACACAACCATTTCTCTGGCAGTTGATCGGGTGTTACACCAGTAGGTAGAAGCCGCCATTTCTGGCAACTGTCGCAAGCTACCCAGTCTTCTTCAATAAATTGAGGTGCTGCTACTGTTGCTGGAATCATCTCCGGAGCAGGGTTATTTTCAGCCATAGGAAATAAACCCAAAGCATCTGTCTGGAATGGCCTGGCTACCACTTTATTGCCACTCGGTCTTTCCTTTACTTTAGCCCCAAATGCAATCTGTTTTTCGTTGGACTTAGAAGATTTTACAGCACTCTTACCAGGAAAACCTTCAACTTTCTGATCTGAGTGTTTTGCTTTCAATGAACCTTTGCTACTATGTCTGACCTTATTATCCTTCACTGACTTTGTTTTGATCATTTTACTTCTACTATCCGTGCTAAACCCAGCACTCCCTTTATCAGTTACTGTTGCATTATTTGTACCACCAACACTATCTTTTCTTGCAACAACCTCAGGTTTCCCAGGACTTCGGTCACCTTTGGACTTGTTCTTCCCATCAGATACAACTTTTACCCTCTGAGGGGTCTCATACACTTTGTCAATCTTACACTTGACTGCATCACGCTCAACATTTTTGGAAATCATGTGAGCATTATTACACTTGTCGTCATTATTAGGGTCAGTAGAACTATCCTTTTGGGAACTTTCCAGTTTGTCTTCTAAAACATTTTTCCTTAATCCATTGCCGGTATTTTGCTTTTCAGTCTTTTTAAAATCCTGACCAGATATAGACTCCAATGATTCCTCCTTCAATGCTTCAACAGAAACCATTCTACCTTGCACCCCATTCTCACTAAACTTTTTGGAGACATTAGAAGCTTTAGCAGTCACTTCGGCAGTTTCACCCACATCACAAATTGAACTTGACAGAGGTGTCGATTTCAATTCATTATAGAGAAATTCCTTGCAATCTGGTGTCCTGCTCCCCAACCTTTTCTTCGTATGCAATGGCATATTTTTCTCAGAAAGGGTGCCATTCATTTGCTTCTCTTCCAACTTCTTTTCCTTTTGTCTCACTATTCTCACTATCCTCTTCTTCAAATGCCCGTCCGCAACAAAAGAATCTGATTCATCAGTAGACATGGAACGAGGTTCTTGATGACAATTACGAGAAGACATATATCTTCTGTCTCCAATGACTTTTTCGTTTTTCATTGAGGATAGCAAACTTTCGTGAAGAGGTGATGTTATGACACCTCCAGGGAATGGAAAGGAAGTCATGACCTACATAACCATTTAATAAAAAGTAAATAATTTAATTTATCTAACAGAACTATACAGTATAAATAGAAAAGGTCCTCTACCTGAATAATGCCGATTTCGGAATCTTCAGCATTCGCTTTAGATACAGGTGGAGGTGGAGGTGGAGGTGGAGGAGGAGGAGTGCCTTCACTTTCCACAGGGCTATGCTCCATTGAGGAAGACGGGGAGTCATCAAGCCCAAGGCCACTATAAATTTCTGCAGTTTTTTGTGCTAAGAAGTTGGAATTCATTTTGAGTCTAAACTTCAGCGTTCTTTGGTCAGTTGAATTTCCTTTCTTAATTGCAGTATCATCTTTCAAAGTGCACCTCCCGACTACATCATTGGAAGAAACTCCAGTGTCTTTCTTCGCTGAGACATCTACCGAAGCTGACCTTACATCACGAAATGAATTTGAACTATGAGAAGCATTTCCAATCCTTGCAGAAGGAGGCATATTTGAGGGTGCTTTTCTGTTATGAGACCCAGCCTCAGCCTGTACAAAAACATAACCCATAATGTTCTATAAACTGTATACGATTTATTTCAACTATGTTGGCAGCATTTAATACCTCCCTATAACCAGTGTTAGAAAATAAAGTTTGAATGAGATTATTCTGAATTCATCTGTAATTTCTTGAATTGGATTGCAATGCTAATAAATTGTATTGTGAATTCCGCTACATAACAGTGCTATAGCAACCACTAAAACCACTATTTGACCACATTTTGTGCTAAATAGCGTATCACGGAATAATGGTGATTTGTTCAAATTCTGTTAGGCCATAAATGTTATGGCGCCACTATAGCCGCTGTTTATCAACATTGTAATAACTGATACAGTTGTAATCAACTCCTGACAATCACTAACTGGTTGGTTCACAGACCAACTATCTCAAGTAGACATTCAGTAAACTACCTCTAACAAAGAAAAATATAGTCATACCTCCTTGTGGAGAACGATTGGAGATTTTGGTGAGCTGTGGTTTCCTTGTGGAGTTCTTGGATGAGAGCGTTCATAGGTAGGTAGAAAGGAACCATAGCCACCAAATTTTGAACCTGAAACATATCATGATATCTGATAACATCGCCTTATGGACACACGCAAAGACAGCTCTTTCATTTCTCATTACTAGCTATGACTTTTATTACGCCACTTACCCAAATTCTCAGCAGAAACGCCACCTTCAAAGTCCTTTTGAAAATGGCCCAGAACATGTTGAATCCTCTCATCCTTCAAGAATCAAGAAACATCATATTATTAGTCCTAATATTTTTGTGATAAAATTTAACAAAGAGGACATTTGAGAAAAATTACAATCGCGAGGAGTATGAACCATAAAAGTATGTAAGAATTATCATTTGTTCTATCATTTGATTAGTTGGCACCAACATACTCAAAGGGACAAAATACAAATCCAATAACATAAACAATCTGAAAAGCATCTACAATTAATGTGTCAAAACCGTTATGAACAAGAACGAACAAGGTAGCACATGAATTTATTACCAAGTTAACGATGATAGTTGGTAGATACGGTCACATGGTAACCGATAAACAATACTTTTATTCGTTATGTTGCAGAGCATAATCATCTAAAGCATTACAAAACCAATTAATGTGTCAAACCCCTTATGAACAATAACGAACTATGTAGCACATGAATTTATTACCTAGTTAACGATGATAGTTGGTAGATACCGTTACTTAGTAACCGATAAACTATACTTTTTTTCATGGTGTGGCAGAGAATAACCATCTAAAGCATTACAAAACTAACAAAATAAATTCATAATATGCGTTGGCAGTTTCCAAAGACCGATTCACTTTTTGTCAATTGACAATAAAGCGAATTATAACTAACAATTTCACCAATGCTGAATTTCACTTTCATTAACAAACAATGTAGGCAAAAGTTGTCTTCCCATTGAATTATAACAATTTCATGATTTTAGTCCTTCTAAACAAAAGTTTAATTATGACAAATTCTATAGCCCTTCCATGAACCAAATACATTGATACATTGAAAGACCATGGTCAATAACAATACAACGATCAAAATTGTATTCATCATAATCATCATCATCATCATCATCATCATCATAAAAACCACTAACCAAAGCAAATTCAAATGTGAAAAAAACCCTTACAATGTAAGAGAGAGAATCAAGGTCAATATTGTCATCGTCATCATCCTTATAATAGCAAGCTTCTCCTTCTTCAAGCTCAGTATTATCATCCATATTCAACCAAACAAACACACACCAAAAATTTCTAAACCTAAACCAAAAAACTCCAAATTCCAAAAAGTACCCTTTTCACATTGGAACCTTCTCTGAAGTCCAGCATAACTTCAACAAAACCCCCAAAAAAATTATCAAAAAAAACCCAAATTAAACAAAAATTAGTATTTTTTCCCCAATTTTCAAGAAAAAAAACACCGACCCACAAAAGAAAAAACGAAACCTCGAAAAACCCAGAAGAGAAAACCGCAAAAACGAACGGTGATCATGCGATAGGAGAATAAACCAGAATAAAAATCATTACTTTACTTGAATTGAATTAAGGAAAAAAATTGAAAAATTATATGGGTTGAAAGCACGACAGAATCTGGTGGTGAAGCGGTGGAGATTGATGAAACCGATCAGTGAGGAGTGGAATGACGGCGAGTGAGTTCAAAACGGATTCCAAAGATTTTCACTTCGCTTTCGCTTCTCTCTCTCTCTCTGCGCATGTCACACCAAATAATGCTTTGAGGCTTTGATATTCATGACTATATTAATTCTTTCTTCATTCTTTCATTAATTTAGTAAATAGTAATATTTTTAATCATTTTCTCTCTTATAAGCTAATTATAATTATAATAGTTTAGTCAAAATTAATTAACTCTCTTATGCTAATTATAATAGTTTAGTCAAAATTAATTAAATAATGGATTGGTTGAAGTGGTAATACTTTAAAGTATGTGATCGGATGTTTAATTTACGGTTTATGTGTATGGAAAAATATGGTTGGAGGAGAGAACTCATTTTGTGGGCACGTGGGTTTTCCAACAAATGTTAATCACTGCTAAATAGCGATGGAAACTTCGTATTAATATCAAATGTTACCTCTTCCATATGGTGTTATATGTGCAACCTTTAACGATGGGGACTAAATTTGCTGACAAACAACATTTAAGACCCGTTGTTTGAAGGAAAATTTATAGGGACTAAAAAGGAAAAATAAGTTTGATAAAAGTAATAAAAACATGAATAAATAAATATGGTGAGAGGAAGATGTAATGTGTGAGATTAGTTGATGATAATAAACTCTTAGTCTCTATATTGTTTGATGTCTTAGCGAACTGAGTTGATTGTCGGCATATTTTTAATATTTACTGGTGTAAAGAAAGACATTGATGGAAACCGCCTTAGCCTCTATCCTCCCCCAACCGATCCAAACTTTTATTTTGTGATGAAGCCTCCTTGTGTGGTGTTGCGATGAGTGACTTTCGTCCTCCGCAACACCATTTTACCATCCTTTCTGCCGATCGGTTCCAGCTTCTCCCTTTGTTTCCTTCTTCTTCCGTCATTTATGTTGGTGTTTGCAGTGTGTTTTCTTTGTACGTCAGTCGTTCTTGTTCGCCGCGTTTCTGGAAGCTCCAATCTTTTCCGACAGTTTTGATGGCTTTAGGTTGGTGAGGTTTGTTCCGGTACCAAATCTATGGGTTAGTGAGCCTTTTGGTCTCAACATCGGAAGGCTTGGGTTTTTGTTTTGTTTGCGCCGGCTGTTTCGGTTTGTCGGTGATCCGTCGCCGGTGAGTTGTTTGCTTTTGTTGGATCCCCGGCTTCTTGGTTTTGTGTTTTCAGATTTGGGTTGGTGTGCCCTCTTTATGTATTAGTTTCTTGTTCGCGCCGCAGATTGGTTGGTAGGTGGAGCTGACGTCTCTGGTGGTTCGTGTTTGTGTGGGTTGCTGGTGGTGTGTAACTGGATGTTCTTCAGCGTCTAGTATGCTCTTCGTTTTTGTTCGTGTTGTTCGTGATCGGAGACTGGGTGGTCAGAGACTTTTGACCTTTTTTTGATGTGGTTTGGTTAAAAACCCGAAAAGGTATGATTATGTTAACCCGGTAGGGTCTGGTTACTAACGTATTGACTCATCCTTCGATCTGCATTCTTACACGTATGTTTGAATCTGTTGTGTTTGGTGGCCTAACTGCTTCGACTCTCTGATGTTTCCAGGTCTGTTGAGATCTGTAGGTTTCAAGTTTGTCTTGTCTACCTACACTTTGGTATTTGGTGCTCGAAAGAGCTATTATGATTGTTGTTTTATTCAGGGGGGTTGTTGGCACTTGGATCTGGATACCGTGTTGGCGGTCGATCCATTCGCCGTTTTTAAACTCTAACTGTTATTAGCAAAGATTTACTTCTCATATTTTTTTGTAATCTGGTTTCACGCCCGTACGCGGGTACGCTGGGTTGCGCCCGTGATTAGTGGATTTTGTTGATAGATTATAGTTGATCTTCTAGGACTGTTTTTATGGATGTATCCCCATTATTTAGGTTGTACCTAGGTCAGGTTTTATGTTCCCCCAATCTTTGTATCTCTCTTTTTATTTATTTTATTTTTCCTTTTGCCTAATAAAACAAAAGAAAGACATTAATGTGTGTGGTCGCTTTTCTACTATGCATAATTGTATAAAAAAAATTATTGCACTAGTTATGAATTTTTTGACATATACCATAATCAAATAATTTGGTAAATAAGATCAAAATAAGTTTTCTTTATAATATTCGATAATATTTCTATTGTAGTGAGATTGTCCTATAGCAATGAGATTTAATTGAAAAACATAGTTGAAAAAAATTACTACACCAAAATTATGCATATCTACAAGTATATAAGATGATAAAATGGTCCTTCAAAAAGATGATAAAGTGGTTTAAATCATAAAAATTGATAGTGTAAATAATTTTTTTGCAATGTGAGTCAATCATAATCGTTAAAAAAATTACGTGTATTATTATATCTAACTTAAAAGCCAACTAATGATAATTTGTGATCGTTTGACTATGTAAAAAGTTTTATATCAACGATGCATTAAAATTATTTTCATAAAATTATAATATATAAAACAAAATTGTTTTTTAATGAAAATTACTTTTCAAATTTTTTGTTCCAACACTCGATTTTTTTGGAGAAATAACTTTAGTAATCCAGAGTTTGATCAAGATGAAAGTAAAGTCTAACTTTTGATTGTTTCAGTCATAGTTTGAACTAGGGTAAATAAATTTATAATGGTAAAACATATTGGGTTCGAAGGTTGATCCAATTTGATTTGATTTTCTTTGGTCGGGCGAGTGAAAGTTTTATGCTCGACAATACTAGTTAGCTTGTCCTGTTCAAAATGCCTAAAAAATATGGCGATGCCAAGACAGGTTGACCCGTCAAACCATTTTTCTTCAACTCATTCATTTTTTATCATGAATTCCTAAAATCATCTTTACTTTTAGTCTTAATTTTAGTTTGGTTTTTATCATTTTTCTTAATAAATGTATTATTAAGTTTATTTTTTAATTTTGAGTCAACAAAAGTTTATTTTTTAATTTTAATGGGACAGTCTGCGAGCCCACCAACCGACAGTCAAAATGAAATAGTAGAGCTAATGGACGAGTGTTGTGGAAGAAGGGTATATTTTTCCATTTGCTGTCTGAGGACAAGTTTTTCTTAGCGAAGTGCATTGTCGCACTTCAACTTGTTCATTTTAAATTTAATTTGAGACGTTGTGCAACGGACGAGGTTTTGTTGTTGGTCGTTGTTTTTCAATTTCATACTTAAGATCCAAATGAGTTGCATGTGTGTGTGTGTGTGTGAGAGAGAGAGAGAGAGAGGGATACTATATATAATCTTTTGTAAAAAACAGGTAATATTATTTTTCTCTTTTTGATATTTCATAGCATGAATTTGTATTTCATGCTAATTTTAAAATATTTTTTACTATAATTGTATTTCATATCACAATTTAAAAAATGTCCATGACAAACAAATAATAAAATTAAAAAACTTGTATAAATATTAAAAAGTATTCCTTATATAGTTTTTGTATGTTTAATGCAGTCAAATAATAAATTAAAAATCTTAGCAATATGTATTAAAAATTGACTTCTATAATATATATATATATATATATATATATTAAACTCAAACCCCAACCACAA